>ENA-OWZM01000042-OWZM01000042.1-human-gut-metagenome-genome-assembly--contig:-NODE-42-length-102314-cov-22.6592_pt1 | contig 102314 bp, 149 predicted proteins | sample MGYA00249259_ERZ652113 | MGnify/ENA primary metagenome ERZ652113 (study PRJEB26925, sample SAMN05827264) | human gut metagenome | biome: ENVO:2100002; feature: ENVO:00000062; material: ENVO:00002003...
GTATGTGGAATGATTAATAAACTCAATCCTGCAAAGATATCTATGGAAATGAAAAGAGAGTTTATGGAGTGTATTTGGGATGCTTATCAAAAGTTCTCAAAAGATTACATTGAGTATCATTGTAGATACGAACTAGGATTACCATTTTAAGGGTATAGGGCTTTGATCGGCCCTATACTCACTAACCGTTGAACAGGTCAAATAAGAGTTACTTCAATAATACATAAATTTGCGTCCTGTACTCTTATGATTATCAGTTCAGCACAATGCCCGTACATATGACAGATGAAGAAAAACAACAAGTTTTCGATCTGATCAAACAGGCGAAAGAAGGCAAGCAATCTGCCTTCACAAAGCTTTATAATCGCTTTAATAGAGTTATTTACAATACTATTTATTATATTGTGAATAACAAAGATGCAGCAGATGATTTATTATCTGTTACATTTACTAAAGCTTTTAGTAAGCTAGATAGTTATGTTAATAATATATCTTTCGAGATGTGGTTAAAGACAATAGCTATCAACAGTAGTATAGACTATATTCGACATACTAAAAAGGAAAGAGCGAACTATTGGATTGACGATGATGCCAACTCTCTACAGTTGAATGACTCGGCCGGTTATTCACCTGAAGAAGATTATATCTTCGCAGAGAAAAGTGTAAATTTAGAAAATGCCTTGTCGCGACTTCGTTGGAAGTATAGGAATATAATTGAGCTACGCTCAATCCAGAATCTGTCTTACAAACAGATTTCTGAACAACTTGGGCTCTCAGAGTCTCAAGTTAAATCACGGCTTAATAAAGCACGTGAAAAGTTAAAAGAATTATTAACAGATTAAATTTACTAATTATGTCAGCATCTATGATTTTAGTGCTGCTTGTTGTAGCAGCAATTAGTGCACGTATTATGCGTTCTACTAAAATGTGGTGGATATTCTTATTCACTATTATGACTGGCTTATTAGTAGGTATGTTGAGCAAAGAGACTGTAAATCATTTCGTAAAGAAAGAAGTTACAGCCTCTATTGCTCCACTAACTAACACCGTAGACAATATAGATCTATTGTGCATGTTACCGGTAGTCACAGTGACAGAAGGAGCTACACATGGAGTAACAGGTTACACAATAGACCTTGTTGAACCATTGTCAGACGCATTAGTTGGTAATCATACTACTAAGGGCAGAGACTCACCAGAGTTTGAGGATGATAGTTGAACCTCATTAAACAATCTATCTAAATTCACCTATTTTATTAACAATTTAAAACATTATCAAAATGTCATCTAAAAAGAAACAAGCAGCTCAAGCAGCTGCAACTGCTGCAAAACCAGCAGAAACAGCTAAAGTAGATAATACTACAAAAGCAACAACAGAGAAAGAGAACAAAGGTACTGCGAAAGCAGAAACTCCAGCAGCAGCTCCGGCTCCTCAACCTAAGAAAAAAGAGGAGAAGAAAACTGAAGCTAAGACTGAAAAGCAGCCCGCCCAGAAAGTGGCTGACACACAGCCGAAGCCGAAGAAAGACAAGACTCCGGTAGTTATTGCTGAAGAGGTAGACGAAACTACCGCTCTGGGCAATAAGATTGGTGTTCCATTATCTAACACAGGTATGGACGCAATCAAACGTTCTTCTACTGATGCTAAAGCACAGTTGGTAACCTATGGTTACAACCGCTTTATCAACAATGAAGAGTTCAAAGATAAGTGTCCTGAAGCTTGGAAACACACTGCACAGGTATGTGATGTTGTGTGGTTGCTTGCTATGGTTGATATTCGTAATGAAGTGGCTGCTCTGAAATCAGGTGGTCAGATTGTTGCGAAGATACCTGAAGATCAGCTGATGCCTTTGAACGAAGTAGCAGAAATGCTGGGTATTACTCTTGCTGCACCAAAAGCAATTGTAGGCCCGCAAGGTGAAAAACAGCTTGCTATTGATTTCACTTCACCGGATACTGTTGTTCCCGAAGAATTGAATGATAAGAAAGCTCCGGTACAAACTGTACCTGATCTCGACTATGGCAAAGTTGGTACAGATCACGAAAAGATTTGTGCAGCTTTGGACTATTTGATGCACCAGAACCGTGATATTACGGTTTGTATTGACAAAACCTTAGAATGGTATCGTGGGTTGTGTATGAACAACGCAAGTTCTGCTGATGCTAAGCTTGCACTCGATGCTAAACCACTTAACGAATGGATTGACGAAATCTTCCATCTCATTCCAATTGCAGGATTGATGAAGGGTCTTGGACGTTCCGTATATCTTTATACGAAACAGCAAGGTTCTCCAGTATCTGCTCACAGTATTCTGCATGGCAAATTGCCTAACTGGAGTGAAGAAGACATTGTTAGTCTGCTGAAAGTACTGATTCAGGAAAACTATCGCTATAGCTTGGAAGATAAGATTGACGCAAACGGCAATGTTATCAAAACCGAAAAGCCGAAACCTACAGAGGATAAGGCTATTCAATCTGTAGTTGGTAGTGTTGGATTGGAATATGTTGACAAATTGATGGCTGATTATACTCGCCCTGTACCTGAAAATGCTACAGATGAGCAGTTAATGGAAATCAAGGAATCCCGTGCTGCTGCTCGCAAGATTATCAGTCTTGTACGTGCTAACTATTATCCAGGCAAGGTTGAACCGACTAACGAACAGATTCGTTTCGCAATCGGTAAGATCATCAATGTATATCGTCAACCAATGGATCAGATAGCTGAATTCGAAGGCCCTCTGCCTACTCTCGTTGGAGAATATCCGGAAACTCCAAAGACTGAAGACAAGCCGGCTGAAGAAAAAAAAAGCTAACAGCGCCGTCTAAGTGGAATATCGTATACTACCTTAAGAAACTGTTCACTAACTCATAATCAATATGAATAGTAGAATTCTATCGACAATTGGTTTCTTTGCAATCAGCTTATTAGTTGGTTATAATTTAATCAGTACTGTCGAACCCGTGCAGGCACAACAACCTGTAGTTCCTTCATATTTAGAGTTAATGTCTATGATGAACTCTAATAAAGAAGAGAAGCAGTCTGTGAGTAAAGTAGACACTATTACTGTGTTTTATGACGTTAATACTCAGGAAGTATCCGTAAAAGGAACAGCAGACGCAATTGTGAACGTTACAACAACTGGTGAGCTTAAACCAGTTGTTAAGTGGAGAACTAGAGTAAAAGAAGTCAACACAGGATTTCCAAAGGTACGCAGTATCGCGAATATGCCAGAGGATGTAAAACCACTTGCACCTTTTACTAAAGATATCTCAAATGAATAAGAAGAATCTTATTATGCTTACTACGATGGTACGGCTATCACGTATCATTCGTAGTTGCAAAGATGCAAGGCGTAATTTAGATTCAGTGATAGACCAAACCAACTACTTTATAGTAGCTGGAGAGAACTCTAATCTCATACAGGTACAAGCGAAAGCTAGTATCAGTAATACCTTATTCGTAGAACAGTACTTACGCTCGTCTGTAAGTAAGATTTGTGCTAGTTTGGATGGATTTGATCCAGGAAGAATGGATCCTGTCGATTATATCAGTAGTAGTGATATAAAAGATGGCGTAGTTGATCTATGCCGTGGCAAGAAAGTTGTAGCTACAATATTTCTACCATCAGGAGAAATTATTCCGGCAAGACCAGAACAAGAAATTGCAGGAGAAGATAAATCCTCAGCGGAAAAAAGTTAATAGTAATAGCCGCTATACAAATACTATAATTATACTATGGTTCGAGAGGAGTAAAACCAAAGCGTGAATCACTCCGGCGGTCACAGTAGGAAGTTTTCAAGTACTACCGCGTCAGGGAGTTTGTGTCCATTAACACATAGCCCGAAAAGATACAGAATCCGAGAATATGTCAGGAGTAGTTATGAGATGCTCCATAGCCGCAACAACGGTGAGATACTCAAAAGGTAGGATAATAGCCCATACTGGTGAAAAAGGTAGGGAAAGTGGGAGAGGGTGAATAGCCCACGCAAATAATATGAGAACCGGCTGGCGATATTAAATGTGAAGAACCCTTGATTTAGGAGCTACAAGAAGATACCCTAGTCATAAATTAATTCAAATCGGAGAGATATAGTTGGTAGAATAAACAAATAAAACTACTTAGTAACAATATCCATAATCTCCAAAATAGGAACGAAATCCTAATGCTCGTATGCACTATCAAGATGTGATTCAAAAAGGAGTATAAACACGATGCTGAAACAAGGGCAATACGGCTCTTGGACTAATCCCTTTGGAAAGGAACGTCGAAACATATATTTATATTAAGGACTGACGAACGTCCTCCAGCGGGCTCCAAACTCGCTTAACAAAAGCGCAAGTATGCGTTCAGAAAGAGAAAATACGGATGCTAACTTCTAGTGTTCTAATGGAGAGAATCTGTCTCGTCTACTCGTAAAAACTTGTAGATAGCCGTTATATGAAGGGAAGTAAATACTGATACTAATGAAGGATAACCGTGTTATGGTACATACTTATGCAAAGTAAGGATATGAAAGCTGGAAACGCAATGATCCAGATTGTAGAACTACGTGTAGTTTTACTCTGACTGATTATCGTGGAGCAGGAGCCAATCCTGTGCATTATCGTAAATAGTGTGCTGCAAAAGAACTTACGTATGAGGGATGAAGCTATATGAGATTGATAGCATTCTTTCAAGTCTAAAGTGACTCACGTGCTTAGTCGTTCGTGTGAGTATAAATGAATGAGGAATGACTGAACCCAGAGTGTTCAGGCGGTTTGAGGGCGCTATAACCCTGATTCTAGTTGTCACATACCTTTAGCAAGTATTATATGGCATAAAATAATAAGCAAGGAGAGTCTTGGTACTCCTATTAAAAAACAGCAGAGCTTATACCTTTCAAGATATGAAAAGGTGTATTACTAGATTATCACACTCATTCCAGAGTAGGAGATATTAGTAGTAGTCAAAAACAATAAGTTAACAAGTAAGAGCCAAGCTGCTCCAGCTTAGAACCCTGGAACCAGAGAGGTAAGATTGTGAACAGATGATGTTACTCTACTGCATCTGAAAGTTAATGCCGAATAGAACCGGCCTAGTTAAATCTGTTCTAAGAGATAGTTAATATATTATTAATCGACGCATAGTGAAGGAAGGCTATGGTCACATATAATTAAGGAAGTTCAATGATAGTACAGAAGTGGCAAATTATCAGTTGTAAGATAGACCGCATGGAGTACGAGTCACCCTTAGACTGCCAACCGTTACGCTGACATTAGACACTCCTAAAACGTTTACCGCAAATAAACGTGTAAAGAGAACGCTGAATCGTTAATAACCTGCAGCCAATCACCCTGTCTCGGTAGATTAAAGGGCTAAGTACATTTTGACTCAATAGCAAGAGCAATTGAGCAGCAAGGAGATGATGAAGGGTGGAAATCCCAGTATTCGCGCAGTATAAACAACAAATCCGAAAGGTACAAGTGGGCCATGCTTCAAGCAATGGGCTTGTGAGTTTTAGTAACGTTTAGATAAAACGACCTTCAATCGCATAGATTGTCGTATCCGGAAATACTAATAGGCTGAAAAGATGCCGTTGACTTAGTTTTCTATATTGCATCCAATCGCGATATAGGATTACGGTGAGAGGTGCGCTAAGCATCGAAAGAATTGAATCTTAGCCGTCGACACGGGACGATAAACATTTATCAATCTTTGTCATATTTTTATCAGAGATTTTATCAGAAGATATTTTCAAATAAATTGACATTTATTCTATTAAAGCTTAGTAGATTATGTGATTGAATTCACCACTACCATTACTGTAGTGCTAAGAAATAATCGAACGGTAGAGAGCATTAAAACGAATATTAACTTAAAAAAACATTAAAATGATCCGTATGGTATATCAAGTACGGAATCAAGAAGGGAAACATTTTTATGGACAATATTAATCAGAACGGCAACCCCGTAGTTGGAACTATGGCTGCACAGATTCTTGCCCAGAACCGGCAAATCGCTCAGAAGTATTACGGACCTTTGTTCGGTAAGCAAGTGTTTACTATCGTAGCTGTTTGTCCTGATCCGAAATGGAAGGAAAACACTATGAACGGAATCAATGATTTCCGCAACGAAATTAAGGCTTATATTGTCAAAGCTATTGACATTATGAGTATCAGTATTATTGAAAAAGATTTGGATCAACGGCCGAAGATCGGTATCAATGTTGGTATTCCCGGCGTAGAACCGATGATGTTCGAGATCGCTGAACCGGATTTCAGTAAAGCAACTCGTGAAACAGTCACTGAAGCTATCGACCGGCTTAGTAAGCCAGGTAGCAAACCGATGTTCTTCTCTGCTGAAGACTTGCCGAACCTCGACAAACTTGTAGAGATCGCGAACAACGGTAGTATCAATACGTACGAGGAAATGGCTCGTAAGTGTATGATGCTCGCTAAGACTGTTCGTGGGTATTCAGAAAATAACCGACGGATCTACACTAACTATATGCGCGAATGCGGTATCAGCAGTGCAGAACTTGAGGTAAACGTTCACATTGAAAAGAGCGAATAAACATTATGATAGGAAGATTGTCACCTTCTCGGGTTGACTTCTTACGTATGCTAATCATATATGAACCATCTATTTTGGCTAAAGTAAAGGTATTGAATGGGAGACTTGAAGAGCAGCCAAAAAAGGTAGATATATTAGATAATGGACAGGTTATCTTATATTATGGTTCAGGTCCGAAATGGTTGCAACGATTCTTTAATACTCATGGATCGGTGAGTATCACGGATATCGCAATCAAAGCAGCAAGCATAATGTCTGGCTCTGGAGAAGCAAAAAATGAAGAAGCTTTCTATGGCATGATGAAAGCCATACTTAAGGAAGCTGAAGATAATAATGATCTCGACTGTATAGTAGACATCTTATTTGATAACTTACGGTGTAGTCCGAACGGGGAGTTACACTCTAAGTATATCAATGAAAAGTATTTACAAAAGTATGCAGATGAGAAAGGGCACAACCGAAAAGTTAAGATGACTGAAGGTCCTCGGGGCTTTATAGGTATTAGACTAGAAGATGGACGGGTATTACCGTGCTATCTTGGTAAAACAGTTATAATTGACGAATAAGTGTTGAACTGGACACTTGTCAATTAATCTCTTTGTTATAGTACTGAATGGGGTACTACAACAAAATAGAGACTGCTGAACTGGGCAGTTTCAATCCCATGCATTAGCTTAGTGATTAGAGCGCTCTTTAGAGAGACGGGAGTTTGATCCTCTCATGCATGACTAACTAGTAGACGTAATTTGGTTGAGTATTAACTTAAAAAAACAAATCACTTGAATATGAAATCAATTACATCTAAATATGCAAAAGAACGTATTTACAATCTTAGTAAAGATATAACTAAGTATTGGCACATAATACAGATTGAAAACGTTATTTCTAAGGAAGCAAAGCGAAACTATGATCTTAAAGTATTACTTACTAAGATCCAAGAGATGGCTGAAGAACGTTTCCTTATGAAGTTGTATCTACAGTGTATTAACATGGGATACAAGAAGTTTTCAGAATTGTCTAATGATAATAATTACATTACGATATTTTCACTTTCAGAGAAACAAGAACAATTAAACCATTTAAATCGAATTAAAACAATTGATCCGAAGCTTAAACGTGCTAAGGGTAAGAAAGCGCTCAATAATACAGAAGAGCTTACTTCTGCCTTTATTGGTACGTTGAAGAATAAGCTTCAGCTAGAGATCAATAAATTAACAAAAGATTTAGTAGATTTCAACGAAAAAGCAGAACTAGATATAGAGTCTGCACCAATTTGCCTAGCGGCATAATAAATGTGAGCCTTCGGGCTCACTAGTATTAACTATTAAACATTATCAAGATGAAAAAGCAGAAAGTACAACATAAGAGAACTGGAGTAAAATTATCCAGAACTAACCGTTCTAAACTACGTCGTTCAAAGAAGACAGAAGTAGTATTTAGAAGTCCGGGTCCGTCACCCTTTATTACTAAAGGAGAAGATGGGAAAGTCAGTATTACTAATATCGTTGGAAAAGTTAGCCAGAAGAGCTACACAACAGATATAGGTAAAAATGCAAGACAAGAGAATAAAACAGCTAAACAAGCTAAGAAAGATCGTATTAAACAGATCTTAGCTAGTGCTGGCTTCGATCCTACTATTAAGTATACAAGAAAAGAGAAGAAGAAATTCACTCGTACTGTAAAAAAGAATCTATTTGCTAAGAAAGAAGTTGTAATTCCTTCCGAAGAGGAAGTGAATAAACGTAAATTTAAATACGTAATTCAACGAAAGAGATCTGAAAAGATTGTACCAGCAGTAGTACAAACTATAGAAGATCACAGAGTATACGATTTCAAGACCGACTATTTTGAAGCTACTTCTAAAGAAGACGCTTTCAAATTAGCAGTAAAAGAAGCTAAGAAATTTGAAAAGGATTCCTCTTTTACTGGTGTTACCGTTTATGATATGGAAGGAGACAATAGTATAACTTATTATACTAGGTCAAAGCTGCTTGCAGCATAGTTATTAACTATTAATATTATCAAGATATGATGGACAAGAATAATAAGCAATATAAAATAGCTCGTAGCAAAAAGAGAATTGAGTTAAGAAACATCTGGAAAGCCGACAGAAGAAGTTTGCAAGGATGCAAGATGTTAATATCTGCTGAAGAAGCTGAAGCTCGCGAAAAAGCAGGAAAGAAACCTATCGTTCCTAAGAAATGGAAAGAAGAAAGAAATGCTAGAATTCGTGAAGCTCGTGAGCGATCTGCAAAGATTGACTTTCAACCTAAAGACTTTCACTGTGATGAGCTGAAAGAACGCAGAAAAGCAAAGAAAGCTCATAGAAAAGCTCTTATGCTCAAAGCAAAAGAAGCTATGCTTACTAAAGCAATTAAGCATGGATTAAAGCATAAAGATGTAGATGCTATTAAGCATACTATTGTGCTTACAGCTAAGCTTGACAGAGCAATAGCTAGAAAACAAAGTAAAGAAGACAAGGCTAAGTATAAAGCTTCCCTTGTAGAGTTTAAGAAGAATTATGTACGTACATACAATGTATCTACAAAAACTATTCTAGACTCAGATCTAGTAAAAGGTCACAGAAAAGGAAAACTACGTGGATTCATTCGTAAGAATAACGTAGAACAAAAACAGGCTAAGCAGGCCGCCTAAACTTTGCCTGCACTATAAAGCTTTTTTTCATAAAATGATTCTTTATGCGGTAATACGCTGGAACCCTAGTAGCTCAGTTGGTTAGAGTCGCCCTGTAATTCGTATGTATTGATGTAATGTTCGCATTGCTAAATATTCGCATATGTCAAGGAAGGTCGTCGGTTCGAGTCCGATCTAGGGAACAAACTAACATTATTAATTATGATTATACGAGATAAGATTGTTTATGTATATGATATTGAGGTATTTCCCAATGTCTTTCATTGTACTGTAAAAAATACAGAAACAGGTGAGTTACATAAATTTGAAATATCTTGCAGAAGCAATCAATTAGATGAGCTCGTAGAGTTCTTTCATACTATAAACACGAACCATACATTTGGAGATCTTTATACTACAGATATTCAGTTTAAAACTGATAAACTATTCTGTGGATATAATAATCTTCATTATGATAATGCTATTATAAATTATATAATAGATTATTATAATACTATGAAATACAAAGGTTATAGGACTATATGCAAGTCTATATTTAACCTAAGTAAAGTAATCACTAATTCAAGTGAAGATGATATCAATGCTTGGAAAAAGTGGAAATATATGGTTTGTTTTGATTCTTTTGACTTACTTACTATGCTATATAGTAATAAGTTAAGAGTAGGTCTGAAAGAAATTCAAGTAACAATGCAGTACAAAAATGTACAGGAATTTGTTACAGACTGGCAGGCTGATTTGCCTGAAAGTCAAATAGATTCAATGATTGAGTATAATATTAATGATGTTAATTCTACTGAAGAGTTACTCAATAGATGCAAAAAAGATATTGATCTTAGGATCGCTATCGAAGACGAATACGGAGTAAGAGTACTTAGTAAAGATGGTGTAAACATTGGTATGAAGATCTTAACCCAGAAGTATCTGGAGAAGACAGGACAAACATGGTGGGATATCAAAGATTTAAGATCTCCTATGTCTGTAATACCGTTAAATGCTGTTATACTACCATTCATTAAGTATGATAGTCCTATACTTCAAAAAGTACTAGCTGATATGAAAAGTCAAATAGTATCTCCCGGAAGAAAAGGATATGAAAACAAATTCGTATTTGAAGGATTACAGTATTCTGTAGGAGTTGGTGGCATTCATTCAGTGAATAAGCCAGAAATAATAATTCCGAAAGAAGACGAATTGCTCATTGATATAGATGTTGCATCTCTATATCCAAGTATGCTAATAGAATATGGATTCTATCCTAAACACTTAGGTCCTGAATTCCTAGAAGTATACAAGCAGATTAAAGATGAGCGTATCGAAGCAAAACACAACGGCAATAAGGTTAAGAATGAAACCTTAAAGCTAGCTCTTAATGGTTTATCAGGTAACTTACAGAATGAACATAATTTCTGTTATAGTCCATTTGCTGTAATGCAGATTAGAATAAATGGACAGTTACTACTACTAATGCTAGCAGAGAAACTTACCCAACTAGGATGTCGAATCGTCCAGGCAAATACTGATGGTTTATTCGTCTTACTTAAGAAAGATGTATATTCTAAAGTAAACAAAGTTTGTCGTGATTGGGAACAACTTACTAAGCTAACACTTGAGGAAGAACGTTTCAAAGCCATGTATCAATATGCTATAAATGACTATTTCGCTATTGCTGAAGATGATTCAGTAAAAGAGAAAGGTATGTTTATTACTACTGTAAAATTAGGAAAAGGTCTAACTCCGAAGATCATACCGAAAGCAGTAATAAACTTTTTTAAGAACGGAGTACCAGTAGAGGAAACCATAAGAGGTTGCCAAGATATTAGAGACTTTCTAATGTCTGAAAAGACTGGTAAACAATGGCATGTTGAGTATAATAATAAAGAACAACAGAGAACTAATCGTTTCTATGCAAGTACTAATGGTGCTTACTTATGGAAATGGAAACCGACAGGTTATAAAGAAGGTGAAATCGTTGAATACGACGTACCTTATGTAGGCACACAAAGATATACAGCCAAAGAAAGGCAGTATCAGAATATGCTTACTGCATCTGGTGTTACTTTATTAAATTACTTAGATGATAAACCAATAGAAGAGAGAAAGATTAATTATAGGTATTACATTATGGAAGCCTATAAGATAATCAGAGAACTTAAACCGTTACAAATGAGCCTATGGGATTAACAGAGGCTTTATCAGATAATTTCAGAAACCGTAAGCTCATATAATATATGAGACTATGATTTTAGAAATAGACACCTCAATCCTTGACAGGATTGAAAATTTATCTATTAATCAGCTAGTATTCCTAACACTTGTATTGAGTGATTTCAAAAACATCAATCAAGACATTCAGAAACTTCTCAGCCTAGTTAATGAAGAAGAGATACAAGAGTTAGAATCTCGTGGTTTAATCGCTACCAGCACTGTAGACGATACCACAGTCATAAAGAAGACAGCAAAACTAGAGGAACTTCTAAAAGAAGATAAATCTATGTTTGATGAATTCTATGACCTATTTCCAGTTTATGTTATAAGACCTGATGGAACTAAAGGTTTCTTAAGGGCTAATGTAAACAAATGTAGGAAAGAGTATAATCGAATAGTCGGTAAAAGCAGAGCTATGCATCAGCATATAATGAATTGTTTATCTTTCGAGATAGATAATAAAATGCTAACCGGTAAAATAGGTTATATGAAAACTATGTGGAAATGGCTCACTCAACACGAGTGGGAAACCTACGAGGAGCAAATGAAAGTAGAGGAACCTGTAATTAGTAATAGTTATGGAACAGAACTCTACTAATACACTTACTTTCCGTCATATCTCTACTGCTGCTAATGAAGCAGTAGAGTATATCAGAGAGAGAAAGAATCATCAGATTCAATCTCTTAAGACAAGATGGAATAAGTTCAATACACATTGTATGGGTGGTATTGAACCAAATACGATATATACTATAGTAGGTATATCAGGTAGTGGTAAATCATCATTTGTTAATACGTTAGAAACTGATTTGATAGACCTAAATCCAGATCAGGATGTCGTCGTGCTTAACTTCTCATTTGAGATGTTAAGTTCAAGGCAGGTAGGTAGAAAATTAAGTAGTAAGTTAAGGCAAACTACTGCACAGCTATACAGCGCTAATGAAGATCTTGCAGATGAAACATTAGCAGAAGTTGAGAAAGCATCTCAACAAATAAAATCATACCAGATATATTATGTAGATACACCTGGGACGGTTGGAGAAATAGCTTCTACTATTGACTACTTCTATGAGAATTATGCTAAGGATAAGAAATTTATCATTATCCTAGACCATACCTTGCTTGTAGAAGGTCAAGAATCTGCATTGAAAGTGATTTCGGATTTACAGAAACTGTTTATTAGGGTTAAAAAGTATCCTAATACTACTATAATCCAGTTATCACAGATGAACCGAAACATTGAGGCTCCTGATAGGATTAACAATCCATCTATGCATTATCCAATGCGTAGTGATATTTCTTCTGCGGATACTATATTTCACGCGTCAGATTACGTTATCTGTATTCACAGACCAGAATTGCTCAATATACAGCAGTATGGACCAAATCGTCTACTAGTTAAGAATAAGGTATATCTCCACATCTTAAAGAATAGAGATGCTGGAGAATGTGCAATTCTAGAGTTTGACAATGATTTAAAATACAATAATTTAATTGAAACGCTAAAGAATACGGAACCTGCAAAGAAGATTTCGTTTTAGTAATAACAATTAAAGGCTGAAAATTATGATTACAAAATATTCATTTACATTACCGAAGAAAAACAATACTAGTGCTTTTAACAACAAGAACATTCTTGCTGATAAAATATTGAATGCTTATCCTTGGCTGGGTAAAAAGAAAGAAGACAAAGAGATCTTTGATTACTATTATCTAGATACAATTTCTTGCCCTGCTGGAACAAAATGTCCGTTTAATATTAGCGACTTGGAGGATGAGTTCTTCAAATTCATGAGCGCTCTTAGTGTAACAGCTAAAGATTATGACTTTGAAGACGAGTTCGGTACTCCGATTCGTATCTTCGATAATTTCGTTCAGATTGGCTACGATGTAATTCCTATTACACCGGGTTCTCTGAATCATTTAAAACCGAAAACAAAGAAAACCATTATCGACATTACAATTAAGTTGAAGAATAGTGGTTTGTTCTAAATAAGATATTAAGATTCCGTACTTATCAGAATTTATCAGAGTTTACCAGAAACGCGGAATACAAGAAATAAATTAGCTTTATGATTGTATTACCAAAAGAAAAAACCGAAGCAAAGGTATGTAATCCTAAGTTTGCTGTTTTCTATGGAAAGCCTAAGGCAGGTAAATCCTGTCTTATGGCAGCCCTAGAGAACAATCTGATTATCGACCTGGAAAACGGTTATCAGGCTTTATCTGCTTTAGTTATTCAAGCAAGATCTGTAAAGGACTTTGGAGATATTGTTACAGCAATTAAAGAAGAGATTAGTCGTACGGGTAAGAAACCGTATAAGTATATTACTATAGATAATGCAACTCGACTAGAGGAGATATGTATGGGTTATGCCATACAGCTTTATAAAAGCACGAATCAAGGAAAAAATTATCAAGGAACAGACATTCGTACTCTACCTAATGGTAGTGGCTATATGTGGCTTAGAATGGCTGTGAAGAAGGTAATCGACTTGTTCAGAGATCTAAGTGATCATCTTATATTGATTGCTCATACGAGAGATAAACAGATAAATGTAGAAGGACAAGAAATGTCAGAAATGACACTTGATCTTACTGGTAGATTAGGAGACATTATCTGTGGTGAAGCAGATGCTATTGGATATGTCTATCGTAAGAAAAACGAAACTATCATTTCATTTGAAGGTGGTAGTAACATAGTAAGAGAAGCAAGAGCACCACATCTAAGAGGTAAGAACATAGTCGTTGCTGAAAGTGACGAAGATAACAATATTACGTTCCATATGGATCGTATTTTCTTACCTGAAGAATAACATACAAAACAAAGAAATTATGATTTACAGTACAGAATTAGCAAGCAAGATAGTAATAACAGATAGTAACAAGAATAGCAAGTTTCTCGAAGCTGGTATACACGATAATGTGAAATTCACTGGTGCGAGAGCTGCGACCTCTCATACTGGTAAAAACTTTATGGAGCTCCGTTTTGAAAAAGACGGAAAGGAATTGTTACATACTGAATGGGAACCAAACATTAAACCTGAAGAGACTGAAGAACAAAGTCAAAGTAAGATTACTAATCAGGTAACACGTATTATGCGTGTACTGAAATGTTTCTATCCAAAAGAATTGATTAACTTCAATGGTAATAGCTATAAGGAGTTCTCCGATTGGGCTATTGCTATGCTAAATGCTGCTAATAAGAATATCTTGTTGAAATTGAAGGTTACTTATAATGAGAAAGGTTACACAACCTTACCTTCATATGTTTCTTATGCAGTAATTGAACCTATGGATATTCCAGAAGGGTTCTATGATAAAGAGACAAATCCAGAAAATAAAAGTATGATTACGAAACTCTCTATCGACATGTTTACTAAACCAGTAATTGCCGATAAAGAGACTAAAGTAGATGAATTGTCTGTAGGTAATGATCCAGCAGACGATCTGCCGTTCTAATCGTACTTAAAACAGCTGCCACCTAGGGCTTAAGCTAGGAATACGTGAGTACAAGTAGAGTCTAACGAAAGTACTCACGTTTGATAAGTTGGGATAGTATAACACGATAGGGGCGCCCTTATCTAGGTCTAATACAGTAGCTTGTAGGAGAAGTTACAGATGTCAGTTCGAATCTGACTCCCTTCACAAATAATTATATATCATGGTTTACGATACAAGTAAAGTAAAAGACAATTTTGGTATTACTCTAGAATGGATATTAGCTAGAGTAACAGAATATGATATATATGCTGCGTATATAGGTAATTTTAAAGTAGGCATGATCTATAACTCTCCTTTAAGGAAAGATAAAACACCATCATTTGGTTGTTTTTATAGTAGGAAGACTAAGCAATTACTCTTCAAAGATCATGGCACTGGAGAATGTGGTAATGTAATAAAGTTCATAGAGCTTTACACAGGCATTACTAACTATTCAGATATACTTAAAGATATAGTAAGTAGACTTAAGATTACTAATGATACGCAATTAGTTAGCTCTAAGCAACACATACCGTCAACTGAAACAGTAATTGGTGTTGTACGTCAGGAATTCACTGAAACTGACATCAATTACTGGAAGCAGTTTAATATATCGGTAGAAACTCTAAAGAAATTCGGAGTAAGTAGTATAAAGTACTACCTATGTAATGGCATAGTAAAAAGCATTTATAAAGAAGATAATCCAATGTATGCTTATAAGGTTTATAATCATTTTAAGATATATAAGCCTTTAGCAGATAAATATACAAAGTGGCGTAATAACCTTACTGAATACGATATTCAAGGTTATAAGCAACTACCGAAGAAAGGTGATATCCTAATAATTACTAAGAGTATGAAGGATGTCATGTGTCTATATGAAATGGGAATACCTGCCATTTCGCCTTCATCTGAATCAACATTTATTCCGAACGATGTCTTAGAGCACCTAAAGAAGCGTTTTAAACGCATTATTATAATGTTCGATAGAGATGAAGCTGGAGTGAAATATCTCCGTAAAATGAGCCAAAAAACAGGCTTGGAAGGTATGTTAGTCCATAAAAGATTTAAAGCAAAAGATATATCTGATGCTATTAAAGCTAATGGATTTGAAAAAGTAAAGAACTGGTTAACAAAACAATTATGAGTAAAACAGATAAATTTTCTTACGCGTTACGTAAACTTGTAGCATTTCCATTTAAACTAGTAGGGAACACATTTATTGCATTAGGTCTTACATTAAGTATAGGTATTAATGGAGTATTGTTTCCGAAAGATCTTGAGATAGCTGACAAAATTGCAGCAATACTTGGAGAATGTAAAGTAATTCTATCAGATATAGCAGATGAAGCAAAAGAAGAAATAGGGACGAGTAAAGAATGCAACTCCTAATGAATACGATGGAATAAAATTCCGAAGTAAACTGGAAACTTATACATATAAAAAGCTGAAAGAAGCAAAGATCTAGGCAGACTATGAGCAGCACAGATACGAACTTCTTCCAGCTTTTACTTTTGGAAACAAAAGATACAGACCGATGACCTATTTACCAGACTTTGTTGGTAAAGGTTTCGTGATTGAATGTAAAGGCTTCCCTAATGAGGCGTGGCCTTTGCGTGAAAAGTTATTTAACTATTATTTGTACACACATGAACCTAAAACAGCGTTCTATGTTGTACATACGTAGAAACAAGTCGATGAGTTAATCGACAAACTAAAAACATAAAAACAGAAGTTATGGCAGAATTTATTAAAGTAGGTAATGAGATCACAGTTAAACCAAAGTTAGAAGGATTAGCATATGAACTTATTAAAGGTAAAGTATATGATCTGAAGTACAATCGTATGGAAGGAAAATCTTATTTAGTAGAAAATGGTGATTTGAATATGCCAAAGAAACTGTATAAGCTAGATGAGGATAATAACTTTATTAACCGTGTGCTTACTTATTTCAATTCTGAAAGTTCTAACCAAACAACAGGTGTATTACTTGCTGGTACTAAAGGTACAGGCAAAACAATGCTCTCTAAACGTATTGCCTTAGAAAGTAATCTACCTATCATTGTTGTTGCAACTGACTACCCTGCTGATAAACTAAGTGCGTTCTTCAAAAACTTTACTACTCCTGTAGTAATCATGTTTGATGAGATTGAGAAGAACGATTATTGGTGGGAAACTAAGGATCTATTAGGATTCCTAGATGGAGTAGAGTCAACAGCAAAGAAACTTGTATTAATGACTTGTAATAGAGCAGAAAAGATAGACGAAAACTTCTTTGATAGATGCTCACGTGTTCGTTACTTCAAACAGTATGAAGCTAATTCTAACTCTGTATTTGTACGCTATATGGCAGAAGATAAAGGAGTTAAGAATATAGATGAAGTTGTGAACTTCATTAACAAATATATGAAAGTAAAATCATTTGATAATATTTCTGCATTCTTAGATGAAGTTGTTCTCTTTGAAGATATACCTTTAACTCAAATAGCTAAAGATATGAATATTTCTACTGAAAAAATAAAAGAAGAGAACAAAGTATCTACTCAGGATGATACACAGTCATCTGATATGGATGAAGTATGTATCGAAATAATGGAGAATAAGATTTTGAATCCACTTTAATTATGATTTTATTTCTAATGATAGTCATATACAAGATGTCTAAACATATCCGTCAGGATATAGAAGACGAGATCCCATGGAATACAAACATGGAAGTTGAAACCGATTTATATTTAGCAGCATGAAAATAGAGATTCCGTATTATGAAGATAACACGCGAATATCAAATTCAGCAATCGGGTGGTTCTTAAAGAAAGGACCGCGATACCTCAAGGATATGCTTGATGGTAAAGAAGAAGGTATTAGTGGTAAGTATCTTGATAAGGGAACTATGATTCACATGTATCTACTTCAACCTGAAGAGTTTTGGGAGAATTATATGATAATTGATTATGAGAAACCCAAGACAGCCCAGCAGTTAGCTTTCTGTGAAGCTTACTTTAATTCTACTGAAATATTAGAAGAAGATAAGCTTATAAATGCATACAAAGCATCTTACTCTGGCAATAATATGTCAAAAGATGCTATACTGAAAAAAGCAAAAGAATTACAACTCAAATTTGCTGAATACATTGAGTTCTTAGATAAGAATCAAACGTATAAGATTATATCATTTGCAGATCTTACGATGCTAAAACGCATTAAAGAGAATATATATAATCATATTAAAGCAAAGGAGTTGCTCGAAAACCAGCCAGGTATTGAATGTCATAATGAATTTCATATCAACTGGGAAGCCGAGAAACAAAAGGTCATGTGTAAATCACTGCTAGATAGAGTTAAAATTGATCACGCAGAACGTAAGATTGTACTCATTGACTTAAAAACAACTGCTGATGTCTATAATTTCAAACACTCTGTGGAAGAGTATGATTATTATAGACAAATAGCCTTCTATATTCTTGCTCTTACTTGGTATATGAAAGAGGAAGGTTACGATATAGAAGACTATGATCTTGAAGCGTACATCATTGCTATCCAAAGTAATAGTAATAATGAGATACGCGTATTTAATATGTTAAACGAACAAGAGTTATTGGCCCGTAAAGACCTAATATCAGAAGCGTTGACAGAAATATCATATCATTATCAGACAGGAAATTGGGACCATACTCGTGAATATTACGAGAATAATGGAACTGAAGAACTTAAATGAAGCAACAGCTTGTCTGTTGCACTTAGTGATAGACAATAAGAAGTTAGTAAACGAAAATCTTGTGAACGTATATACAGAGTATCCAGATGAACCATATTTCTGTGATAACTTATTTGTAATGTATAGAGAAACGACAATAAAAGCATTGTTGAATCTTCAATATGAATTAAGAAAGAATAAGTATTTCCATAGCCTACGTCAGATTCGAATAAATGACCAGTGGTATGAAATAGCTGTATTTACTTTGCCTAAAGAAATTAGAACTCGTAGAGATATACTAATCAGTGGTGGACCCGCAGAACTAAGCAAATCTGAAATGAGTAAGACACTTGAGTTATTTAATGGTATTCGTACTAATTTACCAAGCGTATTGTTTACTAATGAATTTCACGAAATAAAATCCGTCATCCCTTTTGGTGATGTTATCGAAGATCCCTTCGAAGACATGCCAGAAGAGTGCTAACCTCCAAGGCACTTCAAACGATAAAGGCTACTAGAAATAGTAGCCTTTATTTTTATTTGTATAATTGTTCGTAATATTTTCGTTTGATTGCTGGATCTTGAATTTCTTTAACATTCTTGAATGGAGTCATTTTCCATAACCATCTTTCTAATTTAGTATCACCTTTATAGGCTCCATACTTAATTTTCTTATTATTAATAGCAACTTCCCACATTTCGCTAAGTGATAAAAGATTAGTGAACGGGTTCATTATATCAAATATAGAACTTACTGAAGTAATAGTATTAAGTAAGTCTAGAGGATTATATTGATTACCGTACTCAAATCCAGTTCTAGTTACTAGAAGAGCTAAGAAATTCTTAACCCAATTATCTCGATCATCATCAGCAGCTTCAACTAATAGAGGTTTAACTACAAATGATAATAGAGCAATCATAGTCATTTCGTAACCAAACTGTCTAATATTCCCTATATCAGATGCATCTAGTTGTTTACGACTATTCCAATCTTTTATTAACATAGGTACTACTCTACCTATAGTTCTTAATAAAGCTTCACGTTCCATACCTAAATTATAATCATACTATTTTTTCATAGTGACTCTTTCACTAATGATATTTGGTATATAGTTACGGAACATCATTATAAGTGAACCAAAAGCATTAGAAGCAAATTGTGCTTTCTATTCTTCTGTTAATTGTCCATCAGCTGTAGCAGATAGAGCTCTAGCACTATTACTAATTTCATTCTATACTTCAGCAAAAGCTTTAGCCTATGCTTTATCTCTAATTACAATATTTCCATTTTCTATTTCAATTATATCATAAGTACTCTACAGAGTTCTCCAGATGTTTTTTGCATCTTCTTTGTTAGAGAATAACTAATTGAACTATTGACTATTATAGAATCTTCCATTGTAGTATCTATAGTTATTCATAATCGAATTTAGTATAGTACCCTTTATTACAAAATCAGAAAACGAAAAAAGTCCAAATGCCCAGTTTCTACTTATAGTATTTATTATACCCACTCTATTAGAATTTCTAAATGCATTCTGGAATTCTGTACCTATTTCGAATCTCTACATTAATGCTACGTACTTATTGTTAGTGGTAGTATCCTTTGCATACTATACTATACCAAATAAGTTACTCACCATATTGAAATATGCCTTGGAAAAAGAAGAAAAATCAAAATATCTACCATTAGCAGCCATACCTAGCTGAGCCAGAAAAGCTGTAGCCATACCTGTAGCTCCAACAGCTAAGTTGAGACCCAATCCAAGTAATTGACCATAGTTCTTAATGCTATGGATTACTTTAGAGAAGTTTACTTCCTTGCCTGCTAATCCGAAGAACTTACCTATCTTGCTATCTTCTGCAAACTTCTTAAGTATGGATTTGGATTCTTCCCCATACAGTTGCATATCCATAAACCTACTTATGAACTTATAAGTATTGGTATCTGCACCAACCTTCTTATCGCTCTGTTTAAATATCTTTCTTTTAAGAGCATCTAATCCTATAGGCTTTCCAGTATATGCACGATTAGCCATCTGCATCTTTATTACTTCTAGATCTGGTTGTATCTCTGTCTTATTCTTGAAGTTTTCAGCCATCTTGAAGTAAGCTATAACAGAACCAACTAAATCATTTGTAATCTTATTAGGATCGTCTAACTTGTTTATATAATAAGTAGGAATCATTCTCTAAGCAGATCCATCTGGTCTACTTGTAGGAGCATCAACATAACCTACATCATCCACATCTTTTACTATACCTTGTCTGGTATACTGTAAGAATCCTTTTATAACACCATCACCTTTAGCATATTGATACATACTACCACTCATTTGTGGTAGCTTATATGGGTTATTTCTGGTCAAGAAGGTAAGCTTATCATTAGATGTTTCCATACCATTGAGTAACTCTTTATATAAGTTCCACAGAGGTATGTTTCTAGTAGCTACTTCATTGCCATTCTTATCTTTCTTTACTTTAAATAAATTATCATACTCTTTATTCTTATAAAGAGATTCTTTAGGTTGATAGTACTCGTCAATATTTACATCGAATTTACTATTGAAATATTCTGAATTAGGATCTATTTCACTAAACTCTCTAGTAGGTGCTTCATAGTTTATAAGTCTTTCATCCTTTGGAACTATCTTAGTATAGTACCACTTCGGAACTATTACTTCTTTTTCACCTATATAATACTTGATATGGTGCTGATTCTCCCATAGTTCATAGAACTCTATACCTCTGTTTATAGCTGCCTACTTATCTCTTTTATATTGTTCAGTAGGAACTGATTCTGCAATATCTTCGAATTTAAGTCCTTCTATAGACTCTTCTTCTTTCTTAGATTTGGATTTACGAGCGTTCTTTCTCTCTTTACGCATTTCTCTATCCAAACTATTTAAAGTATGCAGCAGAGTAGATGACATATACTGTACGTCAATACCTCCAGTATATTCATTTCTATACGGTTTAGTAAGCTCTTCTCTTATCTTCTTTAACTCAATGTATCTATCCCCGTATTCTTTCTTCTCTATCTAAGATAGTTGTTTATAGAATTCATCGCTAATCTATACTCTGGTATATCTCTTTTTCCAAGCTTCATACTGTTCTGGAGTAAGATTTTCCTTTGCTTCGCGTTTAGCCTCGTTGAACTTCTCTTCATTGGTAACATAATGCATTCCTTCATGAAGCATTTTATTCAATTCAGTAAGTTCCTCTGCTATCTACTTATCTAAGTCAGTCTTAGGAGTACCATCTTCATAATACATGGACATCAACTGCTTCTTCTATATGTTATAATTCTCGTATTGTGCCCATTGTTTAGCGTCTAGATTCTCAAGATGTACTTTTCCTCTACTATCTCTTACATCATCTAGTAGTTTGTATATCTTGAATTGTATTGCGTCTCGCGCATCTCTGGCTTCTTGACTAAGTGAGTTAAATGCATCATAATATTTCTTAGTATACCTACGTTCGCAATGCTTACTTAACCAATCGTTCATCTCCTTATTGAAAGCAGTTCTAGCTTCCTTCTCTAAAGGCATGTTCTATCCTTCCGGAACATTATACTTAGTTTTTAAGCGTTTACGTTCTTTCTCAAGATTATTAAGAAACTCTCCATACTTTCTGTCTCTAATGAAGTATCCAGTTTTTTTACCATCTGAATCATATTCAAATAGTCTCATTTGATCTCCTAGAGATATTTGTTTTTGTAGACGTAGCAACTTGTTACCGAACTTATGAGTAGCAAAACGAGTCTTATTATTAGTATTTGCTATCATATCGAACATAACTCTAGCAGCCTTATCGTTCATCTTATCCCCAGATCCTATCCATCTCATTAGAGAACTAACATCATTTTCAGTAGTAATAAGATCTTCTCCTACATACTATTCCAATTCTGTTCTACTTTGTTCATCCTTAATACCATACTTTAACATAGTCTTCTATGCTAAATCCGTAGTAAGTTCGATAAGTCCTTGTCTAGCTGCTGCAAATTGAGTACGCATATTGGATATCATAGTTTTCATCTGATCGAAACTCTATGCTCCAAGTATGTCTTTATAAATATCAGAATCAAATACGTTTCTAGCAATTTCCTCTAGTACATTATTATACATACCGAAGTAATCCTATTGAAGCTGTATTAATGCTAGATTACTAAATCCACTATCCCTACCTTCTCTAAGATTCTTTTGAGCAGTAAGTATGGCATTAACTGGGCGGGTCATAGTTCTCTTTATATCTGATAAACAGTATACTATGGTCTGTAATGAATCAATATTTGGATTCTTAAGGGCAGATAGCTATTGCTCTAATGGAACTAATAAAGCAGTCTTATTAGCTATCTTACGATTCTAAATAGACTTAATACGTGCTTGTACGGCATTAGTTATCAGTTGTCTTAACGTATCCAATGTTTTATCAAAATCGTAGCGTTCAGCTCTAAATCTCTTCATAGCTTCATCTATTTGAGACATAGACTGTTGTTGGAGCGGAGAGTCTTGTTTATCAAATATGTTTAAGGATTCCTTACTAACTATAGGTTCTCCTTCTGCATAAGAGAATTTATCAGACTTCTCTCCCTCTATCCAATTACCATATTTCTCTATAAATGAGTTAGTGTATATTTTAGCTTTATCCTGTATTGCAGCTTGTCTATTATCATTATTATATTCTAATAGTCTAGCGAATAGTACAGAAGGCTCCCCGTTCGGAGCCTTATCTAAACTATAACCATTATTCATATCCCAGATAGCATATGCTTGTTTTTCACCAAGAGCAGCTACCATTTCATCAAACTCCGCTTTAATCTGCGGATCACTTAAGTTTGGGCATATTCCTTTTGCCATAATTATTTACCTTTACAGTTATTATAAGCATCGTCTGAGAAATTATCCTCATTAAGATCATCTTCAGAAGTAAACATATCTGATATATCTTCACCAGATGATTCTACTCCAGCATTAGGATCTTCATAAGGAACTGCTTCCATCATTGCTTCTGTCATTAGTAATTGTTGATTTACTTTAGTCATTAAATTACCTTTATCTAACAAACCTGCTTCTGCTGCTATATCTCTATCTAACTCTTTAGTTTCCATTGCTTTAGATTTAGGTTTCTCACTCTGTTGAGTAGGCTTCTCGTCATTTACTTCTTGACTGATAGTGTTATCAGCAGAATTCTCTGATAGATCTACATCTTCTGTTAATCTGTCTAATCCATGAGCATTGAACTGTTCGTTGAAATATTGGCTTGGTATAAGTGATATATCTATATTTTTGCTGTCTACTCCTTTAACCCACATCTTATACTTAGATTGATCATTAAAGAAGTCATTTAAATACTTGTAGGATAACACACTTATATTATTTTCATCAAAGTCAGATAGAGAATAAGCGTCTTTATAATACTCATTTACTGTATTTGATCCGGACTGTATTCCTAATCTTGGTACAGCAGCATATATTGTCTGTCCAGCCTATCCTAGTTTTTTACCTTTCTCCTTGTCGTATACTTCAAGTCTACCTATTTTAACATATAATACAGTATTTCTCTTTCCGTAAACGGGATAATCAATAGATAAGAAATCTCTTTCATCTTTTCTAGGTTTAGTACTGAATGACATAAGATATGTACCTGTACCATCAGTCCATGGAGATGGAGCGTATATAAACGACTTACTATTATATCTATTAGATTTAGGTTTAACTACATTCTTAACTACTTCAGAATCCTGAGCATTGTTTCTAGCAATATTTAATGCGATAGAAGGGTATGAGCTTAACGTAGGTTCGTCTATAGTTTCATTAAACACATTTCCTAACCATTGTCCAGTATTCATATCACCTATAGCTTGTCTTATATTATCTGCATAACCTGAATCAACTCTAAACTGACTAGATATCAAATGTGAGAACGTATTTGGAGCCTTATTGTCATAAGATGTATAGTAAGCATACAATGCTAATCTATTTGCAAATTGTCTTACAGCTGCATCTTCACTGGACATCAAGTCACTAAAGTATGCAATTAATCTATTCTCAAAATTAGAGCTGTTAGCCATAGAACTATTAAGTAAAGACATTGCGTCAATACCACCTTCTGTACTGTCTGTAGCTAGAGTTGGAATTAGGTAATTTAAGAAAGCATTACTTATTGATCCATCTCCATTAAGCAAGTTATCGTATCTACCATTTATATTTCTATATATAGCATACTTAAGTTGATGCAATCTCTTAGGAACAGTTCTATTACCCATTACCATTTCCTTTAATTCTCCCTATTCTAGATGCATAGTTGGAGTACTGTTAGCGATTCTAGCTCTAATTACACTATCTACAATAGAATCCAACTTCATAGCTAATTGTTTGTTTATTCCACTTCGTTCTCCTATCATAGAGTTTATCATATTATTGAACAAACCACCATACATATCAGTAGCTTGAATAAAATCTTGATGTAATATGAATCTAGGAATATCTACCGCATTTTTTAGTTTCTTCATCAAGAAGCTATTAGAGTAATAGTTAAGCAGAGCGTTTTGATTTTCATCTTCTATTTTCACACCTTTATCATCAGTTTGATAGAATAATTCACCATCATTCCTTATAAAATCAAATACTGATTTACTATAGTTAGCCTACTGAGCTAGAGTATTACCATATTTCTTAGTATCAATTTGCGATAATCTAACTAATTTTGTTAGTCTTTCTGCATATGGTAACATGTCTTGATAGGCTGTAGCAACTAATACTTGTTGTAGATAGAAGTTTAAATCTCTATTTCCCTCTATATTAGAAGTAAGTGCTTTTTTAAGTAACTCTACATCTACTGCTCGTCTAGGAGTATCTGGACTATTTTCAAAATCTAACAGACCTGCCCATTCTTGATTTAATTTCTTTTTAACATTTTCATCAGATTGTGAGTCAACAAAGTTGGCAAACTCTCTCATATACTGTCTCTTTAAACCAGATAACGTATCATCTATTAACTGGCTATAAGAAACGTCTTGAGGATCTACACCATATTGACCGTTCAATTTGATAATCATGTTAGCAAAATCTTTCAAAATAGGCTGTGATAAGAAGTAGAATGTAGCTTCTCCCTTACCTGTTCTAAGCAAGAATTCAGTCATACTGTAAGTAACAGAGTTAACATTCAAGTTAATGATGTAAGGATCTTTAGCAACGTCTACGTGAGCGTTAATCATGGCAGATAGCCAGTCAAGTATTCTTTCACCATCCTGAGAAGTTATATCATTTATATTACCTAAGTCGTATAAATCGGCTACTTCACCTAAATCCATTCTAAGATTCAGTGCTTGAGTAAGTGCATGATTAGTAGAAGCTAGAGCAAACGGAGCAATACCGTCTTTACCACCAGTATATTCAAACTTTTTAAATAACTGATAAGAAGGAAGTAACTCGTACATTGGTTTAGCTTCATTCTTGGCAGTACCCATTACTAGTGGAAGAATGTTTGATTTTACTTTTTCAGTAAGATTATCGAGAGGAGCTTTAGTTTGATCTATGTTAGTATCGTCAGATATAGCAATACGATACATATCAATTAATCCGTTTACTAATTGCTGTTCAGAGTTACTATCTATATCATCCCAATTACATTCTAAGTAATTACCATCTTTATCATAGTAACCAGTAACTATATACAACTTGTCAATATCAAAGTCAGAACCAGTCATTGCAGTAAAGTCATTAGGAACTACAATAACATCACCCATAGACTCTGGAAGTACATCTGTTACTTTAAGAGATGCAGTAGATGATAAACCCTGCGTTGGAATACGATAACCTAATGCATATGGCTTAGCATTCTGACCAATTATATTCTTCTCTATTAACCATTCTCTGATAGCTGTATAACCCTGTTTTCTTACTGAAGCAGGTACTACATGTCTGAAGAAGTTAGTGCTAAGCATACAGTCCATACTACCATCTTCATTCAAAGGACTCAGATCTTTACCATCGTTGAATGCTCTACCCACAGATTCTTGATCTGTTATAGTTGTATTCTTAAATCCAAAGAACGCGTGTTGGATAGCAGAACCACCCGGAGTATTAATATCAATAGCTCTCTTTCCTACTTGTGATATAATTCTACTTTCGATAAATCTTCTATTACTCTGTGCTGACAGAGGAACACGCATTTGACCAGTAGATTCATCTATCTCAAAGGAAGATATTACATCTCTGGATAATCCACTATCTTTAGCTTGACGTATTAAGAAGTTAGACAACTTTCTAGTAGATAATGTTCCATCATCAGTAAATTCATCATAAATTTTCTGTGCTCCTAGATCAGATAGTCTATTAATAGAATTAAATACATTATCTATAATCTATCTACCAGTATATTCTACTCCTTTATTTAATCCATACGGTCTACTCTTAACCAAGTTACTTAGTGCTACTTTAGCAAACTGAGTACCTAACGATCTATCAGTATGTTCGTGTGGATCTGTATTCATCTGTAATCTAAGATTACGCAAATCTTGAATATACGTAGGCAATTTAGAATTGTCAGAATCTAAACCTTCGAAGTTAGTCTCACCATTTACTATAGAAGTGGACGGTTTATTCAGATCTTCTAAGTTAAATCTACTGTTCTATGCATCTTTATATGGTTTGAATTTCTTTCTACCACCTACTTTAACCGCAGATTCAAAAGTAAGCATATCAATAGCACCTAGTTCTTCATTGTTCATACGATTGTACAGATGATAGTTATCTGCTTTTGCCATCACTCTGAACATCGGGAAGATAGCCATCTTGTCAAATACCGGTACATTCAATCCTAACTTAGTGAGTTCATGATTACCAAAGTATACCATCTTTAATGGTTTGATAAGAGTCTCTATAGCTTGTGCGTATAGTTTAGGATCTGACAACCATGATTCATCAGGACTCTCTAATAGATCAAACGCTCTTTCTACTTCTGGTGACCATTCTCCTACTGCTTGGACAATTCTCTTATACAATGCAGGTCTAATGTACACAGCAGCATCGGCTTGGTTTATCCTACCCCTACCGTTTTCATCAATACCATATGCAGCAATCTGTCTAGCTACTGAATCCTCTATAGCTTTCTTTACTTTAGCATTAAGAGTTTTCATAGTGTTGTTAATATTCTCTTTACTAACCATATTAACCAGTCGTTTCTGGTCTATATTTGGGTTAGTTCTTTGAATATGTTTCATCACTTCAGCAGCGGTAAACATCTTTTTGTACTCGTCAAACTTGATAGATCCTACCTCATTATCACTCATATGTAATACTGTAAACTTAGAGTTATTTCTAGGATCTCCGTCTCCCCAATAAGTTCTAAGGTTATCTCCAGTAGACAATACAGAACCAAGACGTTTAATTTTGTCTACAGATCTTTCTACTATTATCCATGGTTGTTTCTTATCGCGTTTCCATTTATAGTAAGCTGGATCCCCAACAAATGCTTTCTCTACTTCTATAATAGAAACCATCTAGTTAGCTACATGGTTTGCAATTAATGAATAAAGTGCAGCAGGCTTACTTCTCTTAGAAGAATCTCCATTAGGAAGTGAACGAGAACGTTCATGATAATCGTCTAGCATGTTAGATGGTATTAACAAGTTCTCATATTCACCATTGGCATACTTTTTGATTATACCTTTATCCACTAAGAAATCAAGTTCTTCCTATACCTTATCTTGTAGAGTTGCATTTATCATATCAAATAATACTTCTCTATTACTAAACAAAGTATTTTTAAGTTGTTTAAGTCTGGTTGGCATTTGATTTTGATTATTATCATAATCAAATTTTGACCAAGCATAAATCATCTGGTTCAAAGGCATGTATTTATAGTTTCCATCTTCTCCTCTCATTCTGATGGAAGAAAAATATCTGAAATACCCTCCGTTACCCATATTATCCATCTTACCATTCTTTATTTTACCGTGGTAATTATCAATAGCAAGATTAGGATTCTATTCTACTTGTGATTTATCTGCGTAATACTGTTCTATAGCATTAAATTCATCAAGGAAATAATCTGCAAATGTCTGTAGTGTATCATCAGAATAATGATACATCTGATCATCAACATATTGAACCTGTATACCCGTATCTGTCTGTCTTTCAGTTAATCTAGATTTAGACAACATATCGTGGAACAGTTTAACTCCACTAATAGAATACCATGTCTTCTTATCTGCCATAGTAGGTAATAGTATTCTATCGTTATGAGCAAGCACCATTTTAGATATATAGTCCTCTACTGGAGATATCTAGAAGTAATCTCTACTAGTTCTATTATCTTCGTTACGAACTGCAATAAAGGTACTTAAACTTAATTTAGATCCGTCTTCTAGTGCCTGCAACAGTATAGAGTGACGATTATACACAGCCTTCCTAGTTTTTGATACTTCTGAAGGATCTGTATTAAACCATCTAATTCTATCAGACATATAGTTATTCTAGGTTATTGGGTATACTGTAGTATTATTAGGACCAGTTACACTAAATTCTGATGGATTTGGGTGAGACTTACCATGAGCAATAGCCAGTTTCTATATAAAACTGTCTTCTGTTACCGGGAATGGATTATTTAGCTTTAATAGTTTTGTTTCTCCCTTAGATAATGCATCTAAGTTGCCTAATATCTGGTTACGAATATTTCCTTTACTAGAGTCATTAAGTAAAGTGTACATTTTATCGAATCCTTCAATAGTAGGTAGTTTAGGATTCATTGACTTCATACCGTATAATAAGTAGTCTATAGACTTAATATCTACGTCTATACCTATTCCGTTCAACCAGTTCACTAATTCCTCTTTTGCTGTAACACTAGCCTTGCGGATATCATCTTCTGTGAATGTAATGGCTTTGGGTCTCTTAGAAGTAAATGGAGCAGCTATTTCGTCTATCTTCTCTTTTATTAGCATAAAGTCGACATTCAAATCCTCAAGTTTGTCCTAGTCTATTTCAAACTTATTAGGATTACTCTTGTCTATCATACCGGACACATAGAATAGTTTACCCCATTGTCTAGGATATTTATTCTATAATCTAAGTAAAGAGGAATCCAGGATTCGCCATTTACCAGCTTTAGCTCTCATTGATGTTTTTACATCCAATACTAAATCCTCATCTTGTATTCTACTGTTTGCTTTTTCGAACGCTTCCTTAAATTCTATAGAAGTCATCTCGTTTTTAGCACTTTTAATAGTAGTAAGTATTTGAGTACAAGTGTTTTCATCTGGTTTATTATCTCCACTAATGTAGTTATATAGAGATTTAAAGAAAGGATCGGCATTACCAAGTCTTAAACATCTAGATTCTAGATCTTCCCATCTTTCGATATCCCATAGGTTTTCCATTATTTTATTCCAAGACACATCAAAGGATTCAGTCATATTGAGTCCAAAGATAGGATCTACTACAGGCACTAGTTCTTTATTCTTATCATATTCCATTTTAGGAATAGAGTAAAAGAATAGCTTAGCGTTGAAAGACATATTGAGCTTCTTTGAGAATTCAAAAGCAACTCTATCATATCTCTCATTATTATTCTGTCCTTCTGTATCACCATTTTTATCTACCTCTACTTCCTCAGCTTTGATATTCAGAGTAGATAGTTGCTCTGCCATTTCTTTTCTGAAGATATCCCAGTTATCAAGTACTTCTTCAATAAGTTGTTCATTCTCTTCAGGAGTAAGACCAGCCATCATATTTCCCTCTATAATAGAAGGAATATAATCTAGATTCTCTGTTAACTTAGATATATCAGATGCTTGTCTAACATTAAACACAGATAACAATGTACTAGTAAGTGAGTCTAATACATTATAAAATACATCTGGATTAATGATAGAAGGCATGTTCTTCAATCTGTCTTGAGGTACTCCCGGTATAGAGAAGAACGTACCATTGTCTGTAAATGCTTTATGGAATTCCTCCATAGATACAGAGTTCAGTTCATATTGAGAATATCTTCCCTTGTTTATACCTTTATATATAGTAGTATAGAGACTATCAGATATATTGAACATAGACTTAACAAAGTCTTTTATGGCTCTAAATAGCTTAATAGTCTAGTAACCAAGATTATACCACTTAGCATTCTGAACAATAGCCCAGCTACGGAAGTCTTCTGCCATAGCTTCTTCTACTTCATTTATAGAAGCATTCTTATATTCAGGATGATGTTTTACATAATCATCGTATACGATCTGTCTTTCTCTAGGAGAATGTACAAGTAAGTTCACATAATGCCAAGCTTCATGATACTGAATACCTTTCCCAGCACCTTGTCCAAGGATAATATTACCTATCCCGTTAGTAGCTAATCTAGTAACACCGTATACTCTAGGACCATTGGAAGCAGCTCTCATTACTCCGTTGAATACCATTACTTGGTCTACAGATAGACCTAGTTTATCCATCAACCAAGATTTAGCTTCACGTAAGTCTTGAGATATTCTATTTATTTCATTTTCCTCAGTAGAATACATCCCAGTAACATAGAAAGTAGGTTCTAATCCAACTTCTTTAAATACCTTCTCTAACATAGATTTGATAAACATCTGAGGTTTACCGTCTAAATCATATAAGTATACGAAGTTTTCCTTAGACACTTTCTGACCAAGAGAAGCAGCAAATTGTTCGCGTTCCTCACTAGTCATATATCTAGCTACTTTAGGTGCACTAGCATCAGGTTGTTTAAGAGATTTTACTAACTCCTGAGCCTTAGCTCTTCTATTCTGACGATTCTCAGAAGTAGGTTTTACTTTAGGTTGTTCTTCTACCTTTTCCTCTACTGGTTTCTCAGGCTGTACTTCCGGTTCTTTTACTGGTTCTGGTTTAGTCTCAACAGGTTGTGCTACACTAACCGGTTCAGTAGATACTGATACTGGGGTTTGAGCTTCATTCACAGTTATATCTTCTGCGTATATAAAACCGTCTCTAAAGGCATAGTCACCCATATCAGTTAACAATTTACCACTGTTAACTACCCAAGCTATTGCTGGTGGAGCAACTTTGTCTTTTACTAGTTTGCCTTCTTTCTCTGAGATACCCAATTCAGCTAAAGTAAACTCAAGCTCTCCGGGATACAGCACTAATTTTTCATCTCCCGGTTTAAGTACGCGAACTGCAAGATCTCTAAGTCTTTCTGGTAAAGACTGACTAAGAACATTCTTATCCATGTTCCAATGGTAGTTCTACATCATATACCACAAGATAGCCTTTCTAGCCATCGGGTTAGTCTTTACTTCACTTAATGGTACATCAGTTCTAAAGTATAGACCATTTCTATCACTTCTAGGACTAGCAAAGTAGAACAATTCTGTTTCAGGATCAAAGCCTAATTGCTTTTTAGCTAGGAACTGTACTTCTTCCTGTTTCTTAGCTGATAAACGTGTTTTCTCACCTTGATTAACTATCAACGGTAGTACTCCATACGGATCACCATCTGTAATCAAATCAAGTACATATTCCATAAAGTTAGAATATGATCCATTAGGAGTAGGATTTCCAGCTTCATCGTGACTTCTCAACTTAATGTCAGAAGGCTTCTTAATACTTTCGTCTCTAAAGAATTTTTCGCTCAAGTATACTGGAACAGTATATCTACCTCTCGGAGTAGCAGAAGGCTTTGGAAATATAGCCATCTTACCGGCAAATCCTCCACTACTAGCTAATACTTCATCAGTACCTAACTGTTTAATAGCAAACGGATCCGCCTTATAACCTACTTGAATACCACCAACTCCATAACCAAATGTACATTCAGTCAGTATCTTATTAGGATCCAAAGGAATCTGGAATGTTTTACATTCAGATAACTTTCTGAAGATAGGTTTATTACCATCTTTTTGGTTATTAAATGTACCATTAGATACATTTACTTGAGTAGGTACTACATGAGTAAGCCCTTCCTCTGGTAGTATGTATTTTCCATTCTTGTCCTTCTTACATTTCTCTAAGTAGAAAGATACTATTTTTTCTTTTTGAGCAGCAAGAGTATTTAAGTCTTCAGCAGCTTTAGATTCTTTAGGTACACTACCTAGTCTGTGTTGATAGTCGATTGCAGCTTTAGCGTTGCTTCTATATGCCGCAGCATATATCTCTCCATTCTTGTCTATAATCATGTAGACAGCTGCATTTCTATATGTAGTCGGATCATTAGGATCAAAAGCAGCTTCATTTGAGGACATAGTAGGTCCCGGAACAAAGTATACCTTAGCATCAGATAAGAAATTAGGATCACCCATAGCCTCTCCTAACTCTTTTCCTGAGTGTATATTCTTTGCTCCTTTTACTTTGAATGGAAGATCCATAGGCTTAGTAGCATCTGGTCTATAAAATAATGTTCTTCCTACTAACCAACTATTCATTATGCTAGTAGAAGACGAAAGACCCGGTACTATACCCTTTTCCTTCTCCTGTTCATTAGCTTTTTCCGATAGGGTCTTAGTAGAATCATCAGAGTATTGTTCAGCTAGATTCTCTTTCTCAATCTGTTCTTTAGTAACCTCTTTACCATTCAAGAACATTCTACCTTGATTATCTATAAAGTAGTCCTCTGCATCAGGAAATGCTTTATTTGCTGATCTTTCTAGAGCTACAGGATCAATGAAAGGAAGTTCTTCTGGTTGATCTTCTATCATAGTAGCTTTTATAGCATCTGGAATCTCGGGTTCTGTTTGAGGATCTAAGAAAGGATTATCATCAGATGTTAAACCAAAGTCATCGTCAGGATCTCTAAAGTTAGATGCATCCATAAGATTTTCCATATCTATCTTATCTTGTGTATCGTCTTTAGTATCTCTAGTTATCTCCTCTTCAGTTATATCATCAACAGTTCTTTCGTTTGATACATCTTCAGCATCATCTGCTACAGTAACTAGATCACTTATATCCATCTCTTCTATGTCTCCAGTCTCTTCATCCTTAGCAATTAACTTATCTTCTTCAGATTCAGTGTATACATCCTCTACCAGACTAGTTTCTTCTTCTCTCTGCTTAACATCTAAGTCAGTTGATGCTATTTGAGATCCAGAGTTATCTCCTTCTCCAGTTGGAGTAAAGTCAGGCTCTTCTTCTGATATCATCTGAGTATCTTGTGTATCCTCATTCTGAGCATCTTCTATTTCGCTTACTTCACTATAAGATCTGTCATTCTAAGTATATCTATCAAGATCTGCCTTAATAATATCATTAGCATACTTTCTAGCAGCATTTACAGACTCGTCTATAATATCATTTTGCTGTACATCTCTATTGTATCTAGCAATTATAGATCTATCGCTAGGAGCTTCTTGACCGTTGTCTTGTGCTTCTTTTGTATATCTATCACGTACTTCTTGTTGTTCTTGTTCTGATAATTGTGACCAGTTACGAATGTTGAAGTCAGCACGTCTGTTCATATCAGTTCTGAGTACTACTCCGTTCTAATATGCAGCACGTCGGTTTACAGCCTTACTAAGTAATCCAACAAGTATATTTTCATCTGCTATTAATTGCTCTAGTTCTGGATCAGTATTGATTCCAAATATATCTTTAAGCTATTTGAACATCTTCTTATCCTTCTTAGTAGCATCTTCTAACTATTTCTGTTTACGATTAATGTGATATACTACAGAAGCTATATTCTCGTCACTAACATCCAGACCGTTCTTCTTTGCTTGAGCAATAAAGGATTGCATGTCTTTGAGCTGTCTCTTCAGCTTATTCAGAACATTAAGAGTAGTGAATGTCTACTGAGCATCTCTTACTATACTAATTAGGTTCTCTTTAACTCCCCATGCTTCTCTTTCTGCATCAGACAAATTATCCCAATACTCATCCACTGAGTTTCTAAACTCATCAGAACTATATATTTGATTTACTTTTTCAGCAAGTTTCTTGTTGGCTTCCTTAGCTTGAGAGTTAAACACGCGTTCTAAGTCATACGCTTTCATTGCATTCTTAGCAAACGTCTTATGCTCCTCACTGCCTACTTTAATTCCTAATTGTTCTAAGTTCTCAGATACATTAGGATTATAGTATATACTCTCTAACTGTCTAGCTTTTTTAATATCTTCATCTATATCTTCTTGAGTAAGACCTTCTGGAGTAAATCTATCTCTAATGTCTTGAAGATTCTGAATCACATCTTGGGTATAACCCTTCTTTACTGCATTATACCATCTGTCTACTTTAATATCTTCTTCTTTATTACTAATGTCATAAGCAGCCATGTTACGTAACATCTTATTAGATTTCACATCTCTAATAAGTTGATGACCATCAGATATAGTAGTACCAGCACCACCCATTAACAAACCTATAAGAGCACCAACTTTCATGTTCTGCTCTAGTTCTTTGTCATTGTTCAAAGCTTCATCAGGATGTAAACCCATCAGAGCCATGTTGGCTTCTGCACCATATTGGAAGTTCTTAAAGAATGCATCCAGCAATGTCATCTTCTTAGGATCATACTTAGAACTTAATTCGTAATCTCTTTGAATTAAGTACTGCTGTCCTTCTTCTGTACCCTCTCCGAATGCGGTTACTCCAAGTTTAGTACCTAAACCTACCACAGTATTAAGTACGTCTCTATACTTATTGGCTTTAAATACATCTTTAGAAGCCATTCTGTATAGAGCTTTGTTTATTCTGTTATCTATAAACTTATCAGCTATATTCGCAACCTTAGTAAGTCCAGTGACTTTTGCTAAGCCTTTACCTCCTTGTTTAAGTAACTCTTTTGCTGATTTCACAGCAAGCTTACCTCCATAAGAGTATAAAGCCATATCCATGGCATCCCATACTCCTAAAGCCATGTTAGAAGTAAAGATATTATCCAGACCATTGTATGCACTAAGTTTGATATTCTCAAAGTTAGGATCATCAGTCTTGATATTATACAGAAGCATATCTTCAAGAATCTGCGGCATGGTCATTTCATCTGTATTAATTCCCCTAGCCTATAGTTTCTCAATACCTTGGTCTAATATTCTATCTACGTCCAGATTACCTGAATCCATTTGATTTACTATGTTATTCAAGTAAGCATCAAATACTTCAGCATTGGTTTCTTGAGTACGCTGATAATAACTGTTAGCTGCATTTAAACCAAACTCCCCGATAGCTAACAAAGCAGCTGAATAGGGATTTCCTCTCTTAGCGGCAGTTTTTGCAGCCATACTTACTAGTCTACCAAGAGTAGCAGTTTCTACAGTAGAAGCAATTTCTCCTAAAGAAGAACCTAACTGCGGTATTGCGTAAGGATAAGATTCTAGATCTCCCCAAGCAAACTCATTATTGTTTACTCTTTCTCTAAACTCTGGAGATATTTGATTAGGATCAAAGAACCAGCTACCTTCTTTTAAGATACCTTGTCTGTCTTTAATCTTTTGTACCTTAAGTTCTTGAGATGTTATACTATCATCATATAACTTCTACAAACTGTTTATAATACCAGTTCTATCAGGATTATTCCATACACTTTCTTTAGGCTTGATATTTAATACAGCATCACCATAACCAGTTTTAACGTACTCCTCGTATGCCTCAGCTTTGTTATCAAACATAGTAGATATACTAAGCATAAGTCTATCCCATAATGGTACTTTCTTAGGATCTACTTGCAATCCTATGGAAGTTGTTTTCTCTCCAGTAATACTGTTTGTTTCAAATCCATCGTAGTACAGAGGAGCTAACTTACTGTTACCTCTTATCAGTAACTCATAAGTCTAAGCATTCTGATCCAAATACGTCTATAACTGAGTTGCTTCCTATGGATCACCTTCTCCTGTACTTTGTATCTGATTTAATCTTTGTAGTTTCTCTTCATAGTCTTTCAAGAACTCTATACTTTGCATAGTACGTAGTTCTTTTCTGGCTAAATCACCTTCTAAGGATCTGATATTTGTTTCTACTGCTTTCTCTACAACAGATTGACCTAACTGGCTATTATATATATCGTAACCTCCTTTTATTGCAATACCTGCATTAGGAGTAAGAGCAATACCTGTAGCAACATTAAGTATCTTAGACCAGTTATAATCGTTGCTTTTCTCTTCTGGAGTCTCAGTACTGCCTTTTCTAGTATATATATCTGCTAAGTTAGAAGGTATATCATAATCATACTCCTATACCTACTATTTCCTCTCAGAAGTAGTAGGTATATTTTGTACGGTATCCATAGAACCATAAGTCATGGCGTTCATTTTGGGAGCGCCTACCATGAATTTGTTATCTTCCATATTATCTTAGATATCTGTTAGCTGAATCTTCTGCCTATGAATATTTTTCTTTAGTTCCAAGTGTTCTGACTTGTCGTTCGTAATTGGCATTTCTGGTAATAGTAGCTTCATTATTACCTATCTGTAGAGGATAAGTAGCATCAAACTCTACATACAGATCGGAATCATCTAGTTTCTTTCTAGTTAACTTCTTAGTAGTTTCTCCTTTTAGTACCTCTCCAGTTTTTGGATCATATTCTTGTGTGATCTCTATCTATTGTTTATCTATAATATCTCCCAGAGATACTACTTTACTACCTATTAACTTAGAGAAGTCTCCTTTACTAATTGATTCGAAACCAATGTTTCTTAACTGATCTATAGGTATATATACTTTACGTTTGTGATATACTTCATTATTATCACTAAGTACTTGACCAGATCCTTTAACAATAACATCTCTGAATTGATCGTTGTACCAAGCTTGTTGAATAGTAGCCATTGCCACAGATCTATCTTTCCATGCTTTTTTTTGTTTTTCATCTGAAGCATTCTGCATATTACTCATTGCATAACCTAGAGCTCCATTCTCATATCCAAGTAATCCAAACGTCATATCTGCGCCAAGTGTCATATTAGCTGTACTATTAGTAAGCTTTGCATCTTTACCCAGAGCTTCTCCACCACCTTCTACAAGTAGGCTAGTGTCTACTTCTTTAGATAAAGGCTGACTGATCATGTCTAATAGTTTTCTAGAAGCACTGTTTATTCCAGAAGCTTTACTCAAGCTATTCCATGCTGTCTTGAGATTGTTGCTCATATTTCTACTTGCTTTCTGATATACTTCAGAATTAGCTTGTCCACTAGCAACTGCGGATCTCTCTTCAGGAGTTAAACCTCCAAGAGTAGCTAAGTTATTTTGTACAGTAGTAGTAGCCAGTATTCTAGATAAGTCTGGCAATACTTGACTTGCTTCTGAAGCTCCAGCAGCCTTTGCCTTTAAACTATATCTCAACTGTTCTATGAAAGCAGGATCTACATCATACTTAGGTCTACGAGTTCTATCAATTTGTGATTGAGCTACTGCATTAATGAATTGAGATTTGGCAGCATTTGCATCACCGTTATTCATAGCTAAATACTCTTCAAAGTACTTCTGACCTTGTGGAGTATCAATTAAATCATTGAACTTAGCTGTAGCTACTGCCATAAGATCTTCCATATTATTACCAGTTACTACATATCTAGTACCATTTACATAATCCGTACCTAAGAAACCAGGTTTCAGATCATTAAAGTAAGGAGTACTAAGTTCATTCAGATTCATATAAGCTACTGGAATAATGTCATCAAATATTTTACCAGTACCTAGAGTATCGTAGTTAGCTATATCTGAATTGTCCCAACTGTCTTTGAGTCTACCTTCTGCTTTCATTTTAGCTCTTATCTGTAGACCCATTCTCTAATAGTCTGCACTTTCCTTTAATTGAGACAGAGCAGCATAATCTACACTATTTATTAATGATTGTAGTTGAGCTCTATTACTAGCGTCCTTTATATAGTCAGGATTAGATACCATTTGATTAATGGCATTCTGAAAGTCTTCTCTGTCAATAGTCATATTGTAATAATTTTCTGTATCTACTCTGGAAGGTGATCTAAATTCTCCAAACTTCTGTAACTGTGTAGTAAATTGTTCTGCCGCTTGATCTACTGCTTGTTTTTGTGCCGCACCTATTCTGTATAACTCACCAAAATTGATAGGCACATAAGTATTAATAAACTAAGCCTATGCGGCTTGATCGTACATATTTGCTGCCATATTATCCTTTCTTAAATTTTTTCATGAATGATGCGAAATCACTTGCTTTGTAACCAGCTTCTAGGAATGGTCCATACATTTCCAACATAGCCATATCTCTAGACTTTTGATTCTTCATAAGTTGTTTGTTCTGTGCGTACTGACTCAGAGCTGTTCTTTGAATGTTTCTAGCAGCAGCTCTACTTCTAGCATTCATGTCAACAGCCATATTAGTAGCATTAACTCTTTGTTGCCCTAAACTATTCAAGGTACTAGCATAATCTGCTTTATACTGATTATTAACATTGCTAGCTGTAGAATATAAATCCGATATAGCTTTGTTAGCTGCAACCTGACTCTGAATTCTATACGCTAGATTAGCTCCAGTATTAGGATTGTAGTTAGCTGCATTGTAGTTACTAATAGCTCTGTTCTCACGGATAGCTCTCTCAGCTGGACTAATATCGAATCTACGGTTAGCCATCGTCTAATTTATCTGTGCTTCGTATGGATTATATACTGCATTGAAAGATTCAGGTTTTGCATACATATTAGATATAGTAGGAGCTAAAGCTGCAACATCTGTGAATAGATTCACTATTCCGGAACCCCAATCATTACTAGGAGTATTAGTAACTGTAGGATTAGATGTAGTAGGAGTGGAAGTACTAGATGTAGAAGATATGTACGGAGCTGTTTCATATGGTACTCTTGCTTGTGTTTCTCTACTAAGGTCCAATGTGTTCTATACTGGTTCTACCGTTCTAGTATTAGTAGTAGGTCTACTAGCAACAGATGCTTTACTACGTTGTTTAGTACCTTGACTACTAGCAGTAACAGTTGGTTTGGCAGCGGACACTACCGTTCTAGTATTAGTAGGTTGTGCAGTAGCAGGACCCGTAGCAGATAACAACCAGTATGGTATACCTCCATGCCATTCTCCTGTATTTACTGTATTGTCGGAAGCCTTAACTATATCATTTATAGAAATAGGTCCACTAGGTCTATTATCGTTGACAGTTGTGGCAGTAGAAGCAGGCGCATTCGATTGAGTTTTAGCTGCTGGTTGTTGTGTAGCTCCTGGTACGTATTGGTTGCTTTCATATACATCTTCCCAATAGTTCCAAGGTCTGTATAATCTATCTGCAACCTATACCATTCTCCCTTTATTATTAGCGGTAACTATACCTCCACCATCAAACTTCTATACCTTACTATTACTCTTCTTAGTTCCTTCTTGTATAGCAAACAGTCTATCATATATCATCTAGTCATGCATCTAGTTTAACATAGCTGCATTCTCTGCATACTTATCTTTAGACTTACTTGTTTTCTTAGACATTAATCTTTTACCCATCTGTGCAAACGTTTCTTTACTTCCCGGTACTTTTCTCTTATCACTAAGTATTCTAGTACCTTCTGGTAAGTTAACCAAGTTACTATCTGTTGGTTTACCTTCTTCTGGTACATTAACTATATCTCCTTGTGGAGTATTGAGTACCTCTCCATCATCTACATACGCTAAACTACTAGCTGTACCTCCGTAAGCCATTGTTTGTATATCTGTATCGTAGTCTTGATAGAATTCCTATTCATTCTAATAACCCATAGCTAAACTAGCCTGATTACTTCTAGCGTTAGCTATAGCTTGATCTCTTTGTCTCTCTATCTTTTTTCTATTCCTTTTTCCACCTCTGATACCAGTACCGTAATTAACAGTAATATTATCATCGTATGGATTAGATTGTAGATTTACTTTACCTTTAGTACCTGTTATACCAGATGCTAAACCAGCAACTCCACCAACTATTGCTCCTACTGGTCCACCAACTGCAAATCCAGCTGCTGCTCCCTTAGCTGCTCCACCGATTGTATTAGTTACGGTTTGCATATTAGCCTCTCCTTTAGTAGTAGCTGTAGCAGGAGCAGTTACATTACCTATCATAGAGTTAATAGCATCTCCAGCTTGACCTATACCTCCTATTCCTTGACCTCCTGCACTAGCTCCACCAAACAAGTTCTATACTTTAGAACCAAACAATGGATTAGCAGAACTACCCGGATTATAATTACCAGGTGCATATTGCTGTACAGATGCTGGAGCTGTTAATTGTGTAGGTAATTGTTTACTGAAATCCGTCTATAGATACGGGGACTGTAGTGTCTGTGGGTTATAAGAAGTACCACCTCCTGAAAAACAATTCTTTTTATTTACTTTTCTCATACTAATGAATATCTATATGTTGTGTTAATATTAGGGAGTTTGAAGTTACGCTGATTGTCACAGTTAATTAAGTAATCACATATCATGTATTTACCTTTCATTCTACCCGGTAATGACATATCATCTTTACTTTCTTTCTCTCTACCCACAGCAAATCTATATGTATCTTCTCTTTGTTCTATCGGATTACTTACTTCAGTATCATCTTTGAAGATAGTTCCTTCTTGAGTCTTAGTAGTAAACTTAATATCCTACATCATCTCTTGAACATTATCGAACTCTCCACTAAAGAATACATTATCATAAGTTTTAGTAAGTAATGGATCCTTATTAACTATAATCTATAACTTAGAACGCATCTTATTTAACGGAAAATCTGCATTTTCTTGTATCATCTAGTCTTTGATATACAAGAGTCTATCTGGGAATGCCAAGCAGTTATCTGGATTAAGTGTATAGAATGATGAAAACTGCTGTAACTATTCATTGTACACTAGATCCTTATCCTCAAATCCCATCTGTACTTCATTGAACTTAGGATCGTATATACTTACTTTAGCTTTCTTAGTATTATCGTTAAACCATGATTGTACGCTCTTCGCTTTAGATAACTTCTGTACTTGATTAGTATATGAACATACTTCATTCTTACTATCATCATACCAATACAAACCACTAGGAGTACCAATAATACTCTTATCATTAGGTGTATCAGAACCATTAGAAGTAGTTACATAATCATATCTATCTAGTACTCCACCAGTACCTAATACTAATGATGCTTGATCGTTATCTGTAATCAAAGATCTATCTCTAACAGCAGCTATACCTACAGCATCCTTCTACCAGAATAATAACTAATCATTGAAGTTCTTTAGATTAGTTATATCTCCATGAGATGAATCTACATCTAAGTAATCAGCAGCTTTGAAACTAGTCCAACTATCTGTTATTTCATTAGCTGTCTTAGTACCAGAGTATCTAATTCGATTACCAGACTTAAGATTACTTATAGAGTAAGTAGAATCTACTGCATACATCTATGCATCAGGTTGGATACTGTATGCATCATTATATGCATAATATGGTTTCTCTTGACTATGACCTCCATACGATCCACCAGCAGCAGTTATACCTAGATATGGATCAACGTAATCTAATCCACCACTTGCAACTCTAGATGCTGATTGACCATACATCAGAGCCATATTGATAGTAGTCTCAAACGGAATGTAATCTGATATAGAGATACCACAGTAAGTATCTGGGCATTGTTTATCTCCTGTAAGCTGTGGAATGTAGATCACAGTCTTGTTATCCAGTACTCCTAAGTAAGTATCACCACCAAACACATTAATATAACTACTAGATTCATTCTCTATTAAGTGACTGCTGTAAGTACTTATATATATAGAATTACTACGAGCATTATAAGTATTACCACCATAAGGTATATTAGTAGTCTTAATGTTTACTACAGGTGTAGTGAATGGAGTATAGTTGAACTGCTGTATAGCAGAAGCTACTCCAGAGTTAGCTTTAGTAGATAAGTTATTAGAAGTAGACATATCTGTACTAATATTATTAGGTACACCTATGTTGTTATTACTTCTATTTATTACTAAGCAGTTACCAAAGTAACCAGTCTTATTAGCATTAGTTCCATTATCTTGATCTTGGTTATGTGATACTGAAGCATTTAGGTATGTCTTTCCAGCAATGGATGAATGTCTAGATACAGCATCGTTCCATTCTAGAGCTTGCATAATCATAGGGTTAGTAACCTCAAGTATGTCAAACTTACCTCTTACACTATTACTTAGACCAGTATAATGAGCTACATAACGCTTACCAATCATATTAGTTATACCATTAAACTGATGTCCTAGTTGCATGGTACCATCTATTGATATAAGGAACATGTTATTATAATCATCAGAACTTGATACCAAATCACCAGCTCTAAACTAATACTTATCACTCTTCTGAGATTTCATCTCTCCACTCACCTGCGTATGCTCTACTATTAATTGAGTTCTGTCGGAAGAAATATAAGCGCCATAGTAATTCCTATCACCAACATTTACTACTCTGTTAGTTCTAGGATCCAAATACATACACAAGTCACCTGTACATCCTTTAATACTAGCAGCCATATCATCTTTGTTCATGTCTATTTCAGGACTTATCAGAGTTACTATACTACTATCTACTCTTTCTCCTAGCAACCATTTATAAACAAAACCAGTAACAGTAACATGGAAGCCATTCTTCTGATATGAGTTACCTAAGAATGTGTAAGGACGTCTAGTATTTTCAGATGCTATATCATACTCAGCATCTCTAACAGAGTGATACGGATACGATACAGTGGCTGATACTACAGCTTGTGTTAATACAGTTCTATCTTCCTTAGTTCTCTTGCATCTTACTATCTGATATGTGTGTGCACCATCAGGATAGTTCTTAACATTGAACCTAATACCTATTGGCTTTCCTTTCAATGATTGGTTATCTACATACCAAGGACATGCTTCATAACAATGTGGAAACTTAATATCACCAATCCAATATACAGGAGTAGCAATATTCTTATCATTAAAGAATACTATACCATATCTGTATATTTCATCTCTATGATGGCTTCTATACTTAGAAGCAAAGTATGGATCAGCGTAGTTCTTAAATCTACTATCAGATGCACTACCTAAAGTGACGGTTTCTACTAGAGAGCCATCTAGTTTGTTTATACGAATGGTATTATCTTTAGTAACATTAGTAGTTATAGATAAAGTATCTTGATACTGTTCGTCTAGAGTAATATCAGTAGTAATAAACTCGTAGTCTATGTTCAGACCAGTACCTCCAAGTACAGTAGTACCAAATTTATATTTGGTTACATTAGCTGCACTCATTGCATAGTCTGTCAAGTTATATGGGTTTATACAGTCATGATCTTCTGGTATATCTCTTAAGTAAGAGTTCAAGGTAGAGTTAGATAAAGTAACATCTATATTCTAATCAGAGCTAGCTCCTTTAAGTATTAATCTACCATTAGAAGTAAAACGATAAGCTCTAGCATCGTAATCAGGTTTCCATGTAGCTTCAGTTATATTAGCAGCGAATAAGATGTTATCCTTAGCTTCTATAGTTGCAGCTGCAAATGATGATTCCTGTGTCTTGTTAAACTCTTCTATAGTTAAAGTATTAAGAGCAGTTCCACCAACATCGGTGAAGCTGTATTCTTTAATAGAAGCAGATATAGTAGCTTCTTGGAATACTTCTATGATAGGATCCTCTGTATAATCACTGTAATGTATACGTATCAGTCTAATACTATCAAACAAACCTTCAGGTATATCATTAAGCCTAACAGTAAAGTTAACACTCTTACCAGAGTTAAGATCTTTATTAGCACCCATGTATTGCTGCTAGCCTGTTGACACATTGCTAGTAGTAAGGTGTATAGCATTACTTACTGGAGAGAAGTTAGTACTAGAACCACGAGCATTGAATAACTGATATGAATACTGTACCATACCTGTTTTTAACTGACCACCACCTAATGATGTTACTTCAGGTTGAGTAAGTAAAGCAGAAATCTGTATATCTAGTAGGCTAGGATTCTTCAGATTACCTGCACTATCAAGATATGAATTCTCTTTACCAGATACATATACATACTTATCATCCATTATGTTAAGAGTCTTTATGATCTACTCTGGACAAGCTATGTATAGTTTAATAATTCCTTCTGATTCGTAATTAGCTACTATCTTAATGTTAGAATCTACAGTATAACCCAGCTTACCTTTTACTACTATAGTGTGTTTCAGAGGCGGGTTATCATAGTTATCTACTCTATGAATTCTATTTACATGAGCATCATCTACAGTAATAATAATCCCATACTTATCTATAGTAGTAGTAGCTAGTATCTTTTCATCATAGAACAGAAAGTCTCCTCCTTCTACTAACTTTACATCCTGTATGTTCTACAGTACACCAGTGCTCCCATCAGTATCGGTTATAACGCGAACATTCTCAGCATAACGATACTAGTTATTAGGAACCATAGTAATGTCAGCATCTAGGTTCAATCCTCCTGTAAATGTATTTGTCTGTAATGTATTACTCATGGTCTATTCCAGTTATATAATATTTGTTCATCTCCTGTAGTTTCAAAGAAAGTATCATGATCTCTGAATTCAGTATATGGTTTATGCCATACGTTCTTGATAGTTTCTAGTTCATCTACAGTAGGCATCATGGCTTCTGCATAAGCTTGCTTGCGATAGAAGTTCCATGAGCTTCTCATATCATAGTATATGTTCTAACTAAGTTGTCCTTTCAAGTACTTAGGATAGGACATCTTCATTGCTACGTACCAGAAAATAGCTTCAAAGTATGAAGGTATATCTGGTATCATAGGCATACTATCTTCATCAGTAGGTATAGCGTGATAAGATACTTTAACCCAACCACATGGTACATTAACTGTAATGTAACCGGGTTTAGTAGAGTACTATAGACTAGTATTGAATGTAGCAGGATTACCTACTATAAGTCTACCATTGTTACTAGGTACAGTATACTGATTTACTAAAGCACTAAGTGTTTGTTTAATGTTCTAATCACTATTAAGTATCTCTAATGCATCCTTATCATTATCTAAGTTAAAGATATTCTTTACTAGTGGAAGTAAAGCATTATCTTGTATCAACATCTTAGGATCACATTCTCCACACTTCTTATATATACCAAAAGAGTTAGTCACCTTTCTCATTGGTAACCAACCACAACTATTCTCAAATGAGAATGCAACTTGATTTAATCTATACAGATCACACGGTAGTTTAGCTTGATAGTCACATATCTTCAGATTAGCTACTTTGTGTTCTAACTATTGAACAGCTCCAATCTTTTCCATGGCTTCAGATATCCACTCTCGTATGTCCGTTATTTTAATATCGTCTTCTTTTAAATCCAAATCAGCTATAATCTTAGCAATAACTGCTTTGGATGATACCATATTATTATTTATCATAATTATTATCTTTGTGATATTTCCATTTAAATCCGTACGCTGATTTGTATTTTCCCTAACAACATCTTTTTATAGATACTCTTTTGTTAATATTGCCCATATGTTTTGCAGCGTCTGCTATAGAATCATATGTGCACATATAAGTATTATCTAATGAGTACATATCTATCTTTTTTCTCTGTGATGCAACAAGGGCACTGGTTTTCATCCATTCTGATTTTTTCTATAGACTTGACTCGCTCCACTGTCTGTTTTTATTACTATTAGCAATTATCTACTTATGAGCCTCTGATATAGCGTGTCCACTATTGTGTATTCCAGTGGTTTTTCCTGCAACCTTACATATATTGTAGTCACCCAGTTCATCTATATATTTCTATTCGATAAATAGCAAAGTATCCTTCACGTCTTCGCAAGTTTCTAATATCAAAAAACCGAAATGTTTCTATCCATATTTATTGAAAGCGCGCTATAATATAGTATTAGAATGTTTATTATTACATAGTTCATTGAAATGCTAACGGTATCTTCTTCTTATAGAGCTGCTAGATCCAATATATTTTTTATTGTTCAATAGATTAACTATAGCGTATACCCCAGATACGTCATCAAATTGGTACTATCCGTCCTACTTGAATTCAAATATATTATCGAATTTCAACATAATCGTGTTCTCTATTCTTAATTATCTATGCTAGCCTTCTCTTATTAGCTCTTGAAGCTACGAACTAATACTTTGTCTTATTAGTAAGTAGACAATCCTTCTTACTCCACAGGAATCTAAACTTGTAGTAATTACTGTGTTCGTTAATAAAGTAAATAGGTTTACCTTGTATCTTACTTTCGTGATAATCTATTCTTAAGCTCTTGTTATCAAAGTTCTTAGGCTATCTCTTAACTATACTTAGATTACCTAGTCTACATGGAAGTTTAAACTCTCTGCTGTTATCCATAACTTCCTCTACTATATACTTAAAGTAATCTTCAACTATATGTCTGTATGTTTTGTAGTCAACATCATATACAGTATCTCTTTCGATCTAAGATAAGTAGAACTCATAGAAGTCTGTTATAGTATACGATTTTTTCATTGCTATCTAACATTAATGTTCTACATATCATCTCTAGAGTTATTAGTTTCATCACTAGGCATCTGATGCATGATATTTAACTCTTTACTAAAGATCATATCTTTAATAACTGGTATCATATGTGCAGGTACAGGATACTCACTATCAGGATCAAAGCATTCATTTAAGTCTGCTGGATTCTCTGCTATGATTCCTATCTCTACCCATTCTAGTTGATTGTCACTACCTTCGATATATAACCTGTTGTTCTTAATATAAGCGATGTAATCACCACAGGTATACTTTCTGTATCTTTGATATTTCATTTTAGTTTCATGACCTAGCTGAATAAGATTACCGTACATGTCCTTGACATATACTAAACCGGTCCTGAAATGGAAGTCTATTAGTTTAGGTAGTTCTATATTACTCTTATACTCTATCTTACCAGCTACAGTATCTACTTTGTCTAAGTGTATACATGGCATAGTCTAGATGTACATTGGATTAATATCTCTACCTTTGTCTATATCTTGCTTTATAAGTACAGCTCGATAATTAGCTATCCATTGTTCGATCTATATCCTACTTATATGTTCTGATTCAGCAACAGAACTATTGCGCAATTCAAGTAGAATATCATCAATAATAGTATTCAGTGTGTTTAATTTCATAATGCATTATTTATTAAATATCTTTATAACGTATTTAGATGCGTTCTAAGCCATTTTATAGGTGTAGTAGTACAATTGGTCAAGTAATATAATAGCGTTTGTCTAAAAGGCTTAAAATAAAAAAAGGCTAGTATTAACTAGCCTCATTCATTGCATTCTGTATATTCTATGGTAACATCTGTTTCATCTAAGGTGGAACCATATTACTTGCTTGCTTTATTAATCCTTTTAATTCTGCAACTTGTTCTTGTAATTCTTTTATTCTAGGATCTTCTTGTTTCAAATTTTCCTCCTAATAATCCAACTACTTGAGTATTGCATCGCACTTATTCATTTCTTCTTCATACTTAGCTAAAGCCTCCTTCTTTGCTTTGTATTCGTTATAATTATTCTTTACCATTGTTATTATCTGCTGTTTATCTGTTGCAATAGTTAAACCTACAGTTCCATCCGTTATGATAGACTTATTTTCTTCTACAGATAATTTCTTCTATTCACCATCACACCCTATTGTTATATCAACTAGTTTTTTTCTATTCTAATTTGGTAGAGGAAACTATTGAGGAGGAAGGGGTTCATCATAAACCTTGGATACATTCATTACAGTACCTTTATAATAAGTAGTACTTTTCTTGAACGTTCCGGTTATCTCTAATACATGTATAGGATCTCCTATATTTAATTGTGCAAATGTTATCATAATAAGTATTTATTAAAGGGCTCCTAAGAGCCCTTTTTTGATTAAAGATTACGCAGTAGCAGTAGTAGGCGGTATAATATGGTTTACAGTTTGAAATATACCATTTGATTTATTATAGTAAATCAGATATCTATTGCCAGTGGATATTTCTTCTGTAGCCATTTGATCGCCTGAACCATTTATAAGAGCTCTAGCCCCTGTAGAAGTAGTAGTTGTAGGACTTACTTGATTAGCTGTTCTAGTAGTATCTATACTTACTAAAGAAGCTGCAGTTACTGTTGTAGCAGGGGTATTTACTATATTAAGTAAAAACATTCCTTCACAAGGAAGTTGTCTCCAGATTCTAGGACAGATACCATAAGTAACAGTATTGTTGGTAGTATCAGTGGTAACATATATCGTTCTCAACGAAGGTATACCAAAGTTATCTATAGTTCTTACTCTACTTCTGTTAAATGTATAAGGATTAAAATTAAAAAACATATTTACCTCCTTTCTTAGCATCCACAGCCACATCCATCAGAGTAACCATTGTAACCATAGCCTGTAAAGCCACCATTACATCCATACGGGTTACAAGTCAGATATGCAGGAACCGGAGTAGGTCTTAACTGATTAACAATGTTAGCGGTTTGAGCTTGCTGAGAAGCAGCTAAAGCCAACTGATTGTTTTCTTGACGCAATGAGTCAATCTTGTTCTGCATTTCACGCATTTCAAGTTGACAGAATCTGTCATTAATTATTTGAGTCTAAGCGTCTATTTTAGCACCCAAGATGTTGAACTGAGTATTAGTGTTGCTTGTCAGAGTATTAGTCTGATTTACAATAGCTAATTGGCTCTCATAACCCTGAGTAGTTATAGCGTTACGTACATCACAGCAGCAAGAAGCCAATTGTGATGCAAGGCTAGCATTACCACTCTGGATAGCATTGATTACTTGTGCGCCTGTCAATTTAGTATCACAAGCTATCTGGCTAACACTAGTATTAATAGTGTTCAGTGCATTCTGTACTGCATTAATATCACAATTCAAAGTATTGGACAAAGTAGCGATAGCTTCTTTGTTACCATTGATTGCTTGCATTAACAAGTTAGTATTAGCATCTGTGTTCAACTGAGAAGCAAGCTGTGAAGCTTCACCACTTCTGTTACCGAAGCCGTTGCCTCCCCAGCCACCCCAGCAGAAGAAGATCAGGATAATCCAGATCCACCACCATCCGCCGTTACCGCCGAATCCGCCATTGTTATTCATCATAGCCATCAAAGCAGCAGGGTCCATACCTTTATTTGCATTCTGCATTAAAGCAGCCAGACCAGCGTCAAAACCGCGGTCTTGAAGGATAATTTTATCTTCTAACATAATTGATTTTATTTAGGATTGATTTAATTTGATTAATATCTAATATAACGTACAGAACGACCACGTTTAAGTTCATCTTCATAAGGAAACATTCTTTCCTTCTCATAATCCCTTTCATCGTATTCTCTGTCGTATTCTCTACGTCTACCATATGAAGATCTTCCCATTCTTCCGCCTCTACGAAAGTTACCGTAGGCTTCATCATCGTCATCATCTTCATATCTGCTGTAGTTTCTGTCGAAGAGTTCATCTTCAGCTTCTCTAATCTTGTCGCACATGATATAAATATAGTAATACCACATCTTACCTTCGTCGATATCTTTGTCACATAACCAAGCTTTAGCTAGTTCTACAAAGTACTTAGCGTTGTTAGAGCCAGTCATGTTAACTATCACTCTATAGTAATCAGAGTAAACCATATTCAATGCAACATACCAATCGTATTTGTTGAACTTGTCATCAAAACGAATTCCATACTGATTAGCTAAGGCAGAAGTTTCCTCTAATGACCAGTGTTGACCTTTAGAGCCGTCCTCATTCTCCATCTTACTTACAGCTTTACGCGCATGTTCGTCATCAAAGTGAGGACCATGCTTAGCTTCATAAGCTTTTGTACGGATTATTCTATGCATATTATTATTGATTAATTTTAATATTGATAAGAACCTTTATGATTCTCATACGTTATACTTATAAAATTTTTATTTATGAAATGGAAAAAAATTGATAATTTTGATAATTATGAAGTATCAGAACTAGGAATAGTTAGGTCAGTTGATACTACTGTTGTATGTAAAAATAATAGAAAACTGCCCTTGAAAGGAAAAGTTCTACATCAATACTTAAATAGAAAAGGATACTTAACAGTAAATATAAGATCCAATTCTGGTAAGTATTATAAAATGTCTGTGCATAGATTAGTAGCAAATGCATTCATTCCTAACCCTGATAATTTAATGTGTGTTAATCATAAAGATGAAAATAAAAGCAATAATAGAGTTAGCAACTTAGAATGGTGTACTAACAACTATAATATTAATTATGGAACCAGGAATAAAAGAATATCTAAAAGTAATATTAACAACACTAAAACTAGTAAAGAAATAATACAAATGGATATCAATAACAATATATTACGTGTATGGCCCAGTATGAATCAAATCAAGAGAGAATTGAATTATAGTCCGGGTAGTATATATAATTGTTGTAAAGGTATCTATAAGAAAGCTTATGGTTTTATATGGCGTTATAAATTAGTCCATTAATTCCACCACTCTGGTTTCAGTGACCTTTATTAATTCATTTGAATTATATATTTGATAGTTTCTAATAACATCTTTTTTCCAATCGAATTTTAATAGTCTCTGAAACCAGTTCTTATACTTATTACGATATTCTTTTTTCTCTTCTACGAACAATACTTGAGAGTTCCTTAAATCTAATATGGCGGTTAAGATTGAGTCTTTTCTTTCTACTGTGATAGTAGTTAAAGGATTTAGCTTTAAGTCTTCTTTAAAGTCTACTTCTTTAGTTATTATTTTAGTAATAGTATCCTTCATTTCTGTATTGATTACTTGTACCTACTAGAGGTTCTTGTCTTTGATCTTTAATTCTTTCTACACTTCCTTGGCAGTCTAGAGTAAACTATCATTTGAGTTATTTAGATCTACTACCTTCAACTGAAGTGTTCTATTATCGTCTCTTAATCTACTTGTCAAACTCTGGTAATATTCGTAATTATTTGTTACTTGCCCTAGACGTTCATCTAGAACCTATATCTTCTTACTCTAATAAAAACAAAAGGCAGCCAAACCAATTATGATAGTGACTGCCAATTTACTGAGATAACTCTTAATCTCTGATAACATGTTATTCTGTTTTAAATTCTGGTAATATATACTAGATTGCTAGCGCACTAGATCTAGACATTTTTTCTACTAGTTCTACATCTACTTCATTTTCATCGAAGTCATGAATGTAGCCTATTACTATACTTCCAATCCAGTTATTCTTTTCGTCTGATAACTTTCGTATAGCAGTAGTATGACAACCGTTACTTGTCATTATAGATTTAATCTTGTTATCCAGATTAGATGATTCAATATCTTTTATGAACAAATAATCTTGGTTTGCTAGTTCTGATACGAAGTTAGCTACTGATTCAATCTTAATATCACATAGAGATTCTCTTACTGAAGATACTCCGTACTTCTTTACTTCAAGCGTAGCAGATATGAACATCTCTCTATACAAAGGATGTGGTTGAATTAGGTATACTCTATCCGCTTTGAGGAAGTATAATAACTCCCACAACTCACCATATATAGTAGCAATGCTACCAGCCTTCTTTATGTTGTTCTGATGTTCTTCTTTTCTCCATTTCTCAATCTTATAGTCAGTCATTTTGTTTTTAGTATACTGATTATAAGTAAACCAGAGTGCTGCGATAGAAGCTATTCCTGTAAGTATCTGTGGTAAAAACTCTATAAACATTTGAGATATCTTTAAAAAATTAATCCTAGCGCAAACTGATGTACTAGGATCTGACAATGAATCTGAAAACTACTTATAAAACGTAGTTATATGTATTAGGTTCTCTTACGTTTACTTGTATTAATGTATTCCAATAGCTCTTTATGTTTTGTCATTTTACTTAAAAGATTCTTACCATTACAATATTTAATCCAACCTATATAACTACAGATTTTCTATTTATATTCACTCTTACTAAGATCATCTCTTCTGTTTAATTTACTGATCTTTCTACAGAAGTTCTTCTTAATAGTTTTCCTTAGAAGAACGTGAGTATGATATACTCTATATCCTACAAAGTCTATTCCTCTAGAATCTACTTTGAATATCTGCCAATTGTCTTTGAACTTTATATTGAGTTTGGTTTCAATATATTCTTTCATGTCTTTGAACAACTGACGTAGTTCTTCTTTGTCTTTTCCTAATATTACTATATCGTCTGCGTACCTGAAATAGTATTTTATACGTTTCTCTTCTTTAATCCAGTGATCAAGATATGTAAGATATAAGTTGGCAAAGAATTGTGATAAGTAATTACCAATAGGTACTCCATCTGCGGAGTCTATTATTTCATCTAATAACGCTAGTAACTTCTTATCCTTTATCTTTCTCCTTACTATCTACTTTAATATATCGTGGTCGATAGAAGGATAGAACTTTCTAATATCTAACTTTAAACAGTACTATGTGTTAGCTACGTCTTTCAATGCAGCCTTAACATCCTTTAATGCTTTATGAATACCACGGTTCTTAATACAACTGTAAGTACCTTTAACGAAACAAGATACCCATATAGGTTCCATTATATTCATAATAGCATGATGTACTATTCTATCTGGATAGTATGGTAACTTAAAGATCTCTCTTTCTTTAGGTTCGTATATCTTATAAATGAAATACTCCGAGGTCTTATATGTACCATTTATTAGTTTATCCTGTAGATCCAAAAGCAATTGTTCTTTATTCTTATCAAATTGTATTACTTCTGGTCTATGTTGTTTGTGTCTTCTAGCTTTCTTATCAGCTAGGTGTAAGTTATCTAAACTTACTATCTTATCGAATAAATTATTATATCTTTTCATCTGATAACCCTTACTGAATTTTCACAATGTTACTAATACAGCTAATAAGTTTGTAGTTTTTTACCTAGAGGTAAAGTCTTCTCCTACAGCATCTTTTAAATATCTTTCTGTTTTATTATTGCAGGGTTCAGCGAGCTGACATTAGCATTGGCATTACTGAGCTCATTGTTAGAATTAACATTGAGTAACCTAGCATTCGTGCTATTCTCAGTGTTACTGCTTTTCAACGCCGGAGAACAACTTACCTATATTTTAAATCAATAGATTACGGTATATAGGTTAACCGAGAGCCGACAATAGCAGCGGCATTACCGAGCCCATTGCGAGAACCAACAGAGAGCAACCCAGCATACGTGCCATCCCCAGCGTGACCGCCTAATAGAAATAATCTATCAGTCGTGCTGTTATTGGTCCAGTTATAATCACACCAATAGGTTGTAGTGCTACCGCCGTACGTTTCATCAATTGGGGGAACTAAATCAAAGGCTGCATTGTATACCAATTTCTTTTTATAACCTTCATTCGTAACTGTACTGCATTGGTATTTGTAGTCATTGATATTAGTAGATCCAAACGTGCTTACGTCGTCATTTAGGTAAATGTCATTCTTTTGAGTTTGTTGATTATAATGTATAAAACTGTCTATAGTATTTTTCCATACATGTCCAAAAGGATTCTCGATACCTCTATAACTAGGTACTTCAAATGTTCTCTTAGTTACAGTTCCTTCTGCATCTGTACTATCTACAGTAACGGAAGTAACACCTGTATAGTTCCCGTGTTCGTCTGTACTACCACAAGGTATAAAGCTCCAAGTATCAGTACCATTTACTTTAATAGTACCTGTAGTAACTCCATTACCAAGACCTCCTTGATGATAACCTTCAGCTGTAAGTTCAGCGTTGAAAGCTTTCTGTGAGTTAGTACAAGCGTATTCTACTAAGTAAAGTATAGTTAATATTCTATGAGCTTTATAAGTATACATATTCCAGTTCATAGTATCAGAGTTATTAGCTCTAGCTCTCTGTTGCATAGTAACTCTATTAGTACTTACTAAAGGGACACTAGTACCATCGTTGATAGACTTAAGAACATTGTTTACATTAGTAGCTTCATATGCTGAGATATAGAACTTCTCTACATGTTCTGCTTCTGGAATGTGAGGATTATTAGGATAGAGATTCAGATATACTGTAGTATCATCTGTCATACATTTATACCAGAACTCTGGTATCTCAACCATAGTATTAAGAGTCATATCTCTATCTGTACCATCTTCATACTTAGTTCTATCTGTAGGATTAAGATACTTAACTATACCATCTGAAGTAATAGTACAAGACTTCATCTTAGACTGTATAGGTAGTTCTTTATGCCAAGGCATATAACCTGTTCTAGTTAGAATAGTATTCTGAGGTTCAAGAGGAAAGCTGACGCCATAGTAATTAGTGAATACGTTCACATCACCTAAGTATGCAGCTATAATATTTCTATCTCCTAGTTTCATATTATTCGTGAATTAAATAAAGTGTTTTAGAATCTTTAGTCTGTAGAGCTTCATATTCAGCTTGAGTCATAGCAACTACATTAGATACATCATCTGAAGCTACACAATGACTAAGGTCTACTGTTTCAGATAACTTATCCCATTCAGCAGGATTAGCTACAATACATACATAGTTAGCTCCAGTATCTGTTAAGTTATATACATCACCAACTACAGCTGTAGTAGGAAGTGCATCGAAGTTAGCCACTGAACCCTTTACTCTATAGACTGAAGCTACTTTAGAATCAACCTGTGTTTTAGTATAAGCATCAGTTATACCATAACCAGATAAAGTAGTAGCTTTGTTTGCCTTATTCTCTAGTTCAGCTTCAATCTTATTCAACAGATCACTATCAGTAATAGTGCTCCATTCAGATCCTGTCCATGTTTTAATTACTCTACCATATGGATCAGACTGTAAGTCTATCCAATACTGTACTTCTTTGTGATTGGGAGTTGACTTACTAGGTACGAAATTTATAGTTTCTCTCATAGTTGTTCTTCTTTATTAGTCCATTTATCACTGCTTAACAATTTCTGTAATTCTTCTCCTTCATAGGTAGGATACGGATATACTACTTCCGGAGTTTCATCTTCTTCTGTTAAAGGTAATGTCATTGCTAATGGGAATAGTAATTCATAGTTAGCAACTTTCATAATTACTTCAGTTCCATCTACACTATAACGAAATGCTAAATGCATTTCGTCTAGCGTATCTTGTGTTATATCAATCAGCACTTCGGCTGGTACAACAATATATTTCATTCTTGTATAAATATTAGGTTATTTAAATCAATTATTTCGTTTGAATATCCATAGTAATCTTCTACGGAGTATTAGAATCTAATGTTGCATTAAATCCTTTATGATCAGCATTAGGAATAGCTGGAACACCATTGATCTTCAACTAATTAACTTTATACGGAGCTTCAAGTTCTACAGCGATGCCGAGTCCACTACCAATTGGATAATAGTTACCCGGTGTAGCACCAACTAAATCTATGTAGTAGCTAATTGATTTTATCCTTTCATCTGGTTCTACTACTGGACGGAACTCTACCATACCAGGATAAAGAGTACCTAGTTCATACTTCTTCAGTTGACGCTCTATTAAGAACTCTGACATAGAGTATGGGAACATAAGAAGAGAATAGAATACACCGTTGAAGAACCTAGAATCATTATCTCTTACTAATGCTAACCACATTGAATCACCATCTACGCCAGTACCAGCTGTCATATCAAACCCTTGCATTTTATACTTAGTCTGATAATAGATCTGTCTATCTAAGTCAGTGTATGTATTAGCATTTGCAGTTCCGAAAGAGTATGAGTTCATATGTGTTCCAGTACTACCAATTAAGTTCATCAAGAATGCGCCTTGTCCAGCTGCATGAGCTTTAGATAAGATGCCAGTAGTGCCTTTACCTTCAATATAACCTATATCAAATCTTTGATAGTCTATAATAGTAGTATAGTCTTTATAAGCAGGAAGTCCTGTTACTTTACCAAAGTCATTAACTCCATCTGTTATTAGACCACCTTCACAACTAGGAATAAGTTCGACAGTTATTTCGCCGACTGCATTATAATTAATGTAAGATACAGCAGATACAATACTTGTAGCATCTTCTGGTATATCAAATTGATCATAACCACAACAAAGAACGTCAATAGGAGTATCTGCTGCAATAGGTATATTTTTTCTGATTACTTGTTTGTTGTTGTCAGCATCATAGTAAGTAGTAGAATTAACCCAATATGCATCCTTATCAATAACAATTGTTACCGGATAAGAAGTATTAGTTCTATTAATATATTGTACAGTCCAATACCTACCAGACAATTTAGATTTTATTTTAAACTTAAACTCATTATAGATAGTGAGTTCTTGATACTCTTCATCTTTGATTATAGAATAATCTTTAATGCTTTCTCCTTGTTTAGCAGCAATACCACTACCACCAGCTTTAGAGAAGTTATTCAAGGTCATATCGTAACCATTCTTACTATAGTCCTTCAAATACCATTCTGATGCAGGAGTATCGTTAGACAAACCTTGTCTTTTAACATTATATAACACAGTAGGTTCTAGATACTTATCTAGATCATAGTAAGCTATTACTTGGTTGATCTAATCTGTAGTAAGTACTTTATTAGAGATAACTGTCCAATACCATGCTACTGAAGAAGCTTCATTAGATACTATTCCATCATGGGTATAATTCTGAACATGAAAAAATGAGTCGTCTACTATGTAATCTTCTTTATTAAATGTACCATAATCTGTTTTATCTCCTAATACGGTATTAATTATTTTCGTATTTGTAGTAACAGTAGTATCTAATTCAGATGCAGAATAACCGTATATTCCAGTTTTATTAGTATCTTTTACTTCATTTCTTAGAAAACTTCCAGTACTTCTAATATAATTAGTTAATCCAACATTATAGGTTTCATTCAGACTTATCTGATGAATCATACTAACTACAGTTATCTAGTCAGTAATTCCCATCTATTTTACTGTCTTAGTAGACATAATAAGATCGTTCACACCATCAGTAATGAATGCTCCTTGGAATTCTGGGATCTGTTCTACTACTATATTACAGTTACCTAAAATACTTCCGTCTTTTTTGACAAAATTGAATCCATACCAATGACCTGTCAAGACATCCATCTCTATTGAGTTAATCCCATTAGTTAATAGAATGTGTTGATTGTTAGCATTTGAGAAGTATCCTTCAGTATCATCCTGTATTCCTGATATTTTTACTTTAAAGGATACATGTATGGTAGAGGTAGATGTATTAGTAGTTTCTATTATACATACTCCTTTACCAACTTTCGTACCAACATAAGTGAGAGTAAATTTATCTGTCTCTCTAATACATGTGGTAGGCGGTTTAGTTAAGCCCCATTTGGTAAAATCATAAGCATACAATCCATAACCACTATTAAGATTATAAGACGCATTACTTATAACAAACGGATTACTAGCATCAACTAGATTAGCTACAGTATCTCTATCTTTATCTTGATTAGTTTTATCTCCTACAATAACAACAGCTTTGAGTGAAGCCAATACTTCTGGTTCAATATATGGACGATCGCTTTCCATCGCGCCAATCTTCCATTCTCCTAAGACACATGACCCAAGTCTAGTAAATAAACTAATACGAACATAACTGTTACTGAAGTTCGTAAAGTCTATGTAGTTGGTATGTTCAAAGTATTCTGTATAACCTATCTCACCGTACGCGATAATAGTTACTTCAATCTAACCTATGTAGTTAGCTGGTTCTTTGTAACCATTATCGGGACGTAACCATCTAGTTAATCTAGGGAATACATAATACGCCTAAGGATTAATAAATATTGGATTATATAATATTGTCTTCATTATTTACCGATTGTTAGAATCTATTTGCGCAATCTTCCATCTCTGTAAGACACATGCACCCAAGAATAATCGTATTCATTGATTAGCTAATCATATGGTAAATTGTCTTTAATGAGATCGAATAACTTCTTATTCTCTTCCTTACTACCAGCAGTTATGTCGGCAGCTTCTCCTAACGCATGTTGACTAGAGGTTGCACCATTAACACTTTTATTTACTTCAGGACTACGATAACCTGAAGTAACTATAATAGGTTTACCATACAACTCTCTTAATGGATCTAGCACATTATCTACTAATGTATTCAGATTCTTTATTGCAGTTTCATCAGGAGTATTGTCTAGTTTCTTAGCTTCAGCTGTACTAGACTTAGTCAATTCTTTTAATGTAAAATATTTCATATCAACCACAATATTAAACATATAATACCTACTTGGATAACTTGACCTATAAAGCCACCAATCATAGTAGCAAGCCAGTCTAACCAATCCCATTTATTACCATACTGTTTATCTTTAAATTCCATACCTGATGCTAGACCAGCTACGAAAAGTATGGTAAACAAAGCACTCGGAAGTATTGCGTACTTCAGGTGCTTCATTCTATTACTTTCTTTTAACCATTTAAGCTGCATATCTCGAAGTTCTAGGTTGAGCGTCATAAACTATACTACCGAGTAAATCAGCAGCTAAGTTTATTCCAAACTCTTTGTTAGTATCATCCATTTTGTTGAGCTTCTAAAGGATTTGGATCTACATCACGTAGATCCACTCCAATAGTTCTCTATCACTTAATCTTTTCAAATCCATATTAATCCCTCATATTAGTTGCCCATTGTTCTGGTATACTGCTACTATTAGTGATAAGACTCTTACTCATGTAAGCAAATACATTTTGTTTATTCGTATTAGTAAGATTATTTAACCATGTCCAGAATTCTGGCACAGAACCTGTTGTGGAAGTATCTCCATAGAATAAACCTGTTACATTCGTAAGATTCTTGTGTTTAGATTGAGTAAACAGATTTGATCCTATCTTCTTAGGTCCTTGTCCCATCCATCCTCCAGATGAATTAGTACTAGCTAATGCGTATGATATATTCTGAAGTATATAGTTATACTGGAAAGTATTATCACTCAATTGCTGTACATCATTTGCAGATCCTTGGAATGTAGCATCAAAGAACAAGTAGGATATATCAGTAAGAGCTAAACATTTACTAAGTAAAGTAGAAGGTATTACAACCTTAGCTGGTACATATATTCCTTTAAACAGTCCTGAAACGCTTTTTAATGCGGTATTGTTAGATAACATATCAGGCGGAAACATCTATCCATTATTGTTCTCATCACTCCAAGTATATGGATTAATACAGCGACAGTATGCAAATACATTAGACAAACTAGATATATTTGTTAATGGCTTAAATAATCTGCTTGGTATTCTACCATATATACCATAATTGTATCTTTGAACTCCTGTATCAGTTTTTCTACCACTACTAACAAGAACATATGATATGTTAGTATTAGTATTATTAACACAGTATTTGAATAAATCAGATGGTACTATATAGTTCATATTATCCAATCTATAATTACCAGTAGGACTAGTAGGCAACTTCATATCATCCTCATTAAAGAATTCATCTGGAATATTAGGATCAACATCTGTTATAGCTCCTGACTGTATATTAGCATACAAAGTACTATTCTGAATTATATCTCCTAGTCCATATACTCCGTCATAGAAATCAATATTCCATATCTTTTTATATGGACTGTAATCAGGATTCTTTATTACTCTACGTATATCTTTATTAGGATTATCTATATACTATGGAATAGAACCAGGATTGTTTGGATCATATGCAGGATTAGGTATCTGATCTCTAGGATCATATGCAGTGTTAACAATATACTCAGATACATTATAGTTCTCATTAGATATTATTAAGTCTCCTGCATCAGCTACACTATTCAACTCTACCTGTTTTCTAGTATAACCTTCCGCATTAGTACTCTAGAAACGTGCTAAACAATAACGCATATCTGTTATACTACTTCGAATAGCTTTAATACTATCACTATATTCTATAGCATTAGGAAGTACCGCATCTGGATCATGTTGACCATCATCAGTAATACCAAAGTTTTCGTCTATATTAAGTCTTAATGCATCTGTATGACTCCAACCTTTAGATGATCTTACTATATCTCTTTCCATATAGAACAGACCATAGGGAACTCCTCCTTCTTTGGAATAGTTACCTTCATCTTCATAGAAAGCATAAGCTACATTAGTAAGTTTACAATTAGTAAATCCTTTTCCTGTTAATTTATATTTGATTGATTGGTTTCTGAAACATCCAGTTATCTGTACAAGATTAGTACAGTCTTGAAATATCGTACCTGGTAATTCATATACCACTCCACTAGAATTAGGAACAGTCATGTTAGCAAAGAAACATGGACAGGATATTAGATTAACAGCTCCTTTGAATACATCGTATGGATATATCTCATCTGACTCTCTTACAAATGTTCTATTTATTCCTGCTCCATGGAAACACGTACTAGATTGACCAGGTATCTGATTAGTATCTTCAGTATGACCTATATGCTATAGGGTTAGTTTAATCTATCTAAACATACTATTGTGTATAGGGAAATACACTTTATCTCCATCATTAGAAGTTATATAAAAACATCCTAATAATTTGGTTATCTATCTAGAGAATAAGTTACTACTATCAAATTCTGAATTACCACCAAATAGATTGATTAATGATCCTTTAGCTTTAATGTTTCTGAAACTCCAACTAACTACTCTTAATTTTTTGTTATAAGCAAATAATGGACTGTATGTAACATTATTGATACTTTCTGTATCAAAGTTAAACCAACAACCATTAAACATATTTCCTATAGTATCTAGATTAGGAAGATTTCTCAACAGCTTAGATGCTCTAGCATATGCTCTGTGCTATTCTGCAACACTAGCTGATGTTAATGATTCATTACAATTATCTACAAATATAACATTACTATCTCCTTCATTGAACATATTAAACAGATGCGCTAATTGTAAATATTGATTATTGCCTATCTATGCAAAGAATAAATCATCTATGTAGAAATTGCCAGCATTAGTTTCGAACATACTGGTACAGGATACTAACTTCTTCAAAGGGCTTAATAAACCATTGTATTCAGTGATTGTATCTCCAGTGTGAGTAGGACTATACATAGGACCTGTCAGTCTAGTAGCATAGAAGGCAAGCTAAGCATTAGTAACATTACCACAATATTTAAAGGTGTCTCTACTTAGAGGATTACTAAAATCTGTAATTACATTTGAACAAGAATGAAATATAGAAACAATGTTTTCGACATCATCACACATATTCAATATATAATACACATCATATATGTTTACTTTAGTTCCTACAAAGCAGTTACTTAAATTAGTAGTACCTATGGATATATTAGTCTCTAATCCTTGATTGTTATCCCACTATTCCTAGCCTTCTGTAGTATCTGTATCTGGACCGTACCATTGCCCTCTAGTTGGTTTAATAGTAACGTCTTCTAGTACATCGTGTATAAAGAAGTTAGGGCAAGTACTGAATACACTTCCTGATGTTAGTTTTATGTGTCCGAATACTCTGGTTAAACTAGAACAGTTATTAAAAGTAGAACTATTAACTGCAAAAGGATTTGTTTTACTATTCTTGAATTTTACATACTTAGAACTATTATAGTACATATACAGATTAGTAAAGGTAAATGGACTAAGATCTAGTATTCTTTCACCTGTAGATGTAGTAGCTACAGGATCATTTCCAAATTGGAATGCATTAATATTACTTGAAGCAATATTTAATACCTTCAACTTATTGAATCCTGGTGCAAATTCAATTACATCAGTAGTATTTGTATTATCTAGATTCAGTTCTTCAAGATTAGGAGCTCCTACTAAACTAATACTTAAGTTAGTATTATTGCAATTAGATAGTGTTACAGATTTAAGTGCATTGGCATTTGATACATTAAATGTGGCTAACTTATTACAGTTAGGTGCATAAATTCTTTCAAGCTTAGCACAACCAATAATATTGATACTAGTTAAGTCACTCAAATTACGTAAGTCTAATTCCGTTATCTAGTTACAATTACTTACTTCTACGGATTGTAGTTTATTACACCCTGTAAAATCAATTTTACTAATAAAAGGTTGGTCAGCTAGAGTTACCCTTTCTATAGCAGAATTTGTTAAAGTAAGAGTAGATAATGCGGCATTAGGCAGTGCCAATGAAGTTACACATCCATTTGATATATCTATTGTCTTTAGTTTGTTATAGTTCTATACGTCTACTGGAAACGAGTTAACACCACTGTTTCCTGACCAGAAACTAGTGTTAGACAAGTTAATATGTCTAATATCTGAAACACTTTTACCATCCTATTTCTTGACGAATATAGTAGCAAAGTCTATAGGATTCGATGATAATGTACTAGTATTCTGTATATCTATTTCAGACATACTAGGTAATGACATAGAAGTCATGAAACCCTAGAAACGTATTACATCTAGTCCCTTCATATTACTAATCTCTGACATGTTGTTAACAGTGATCTGAGTATTAAATGATGAAAGAGATGGCAAGTAGATATCTGTATCTACATTCTCTTCAACATAATACCTAGTCTCACTACCAGCAGCATTACCAATGTTCACAGTAAGTATAGCAGGACTGTTCATCTTAACGGTTAGCTTAGAGTTGTTAGTCTAAGCACCACCACACTTGAATGAACCTTTTTCATTATATGGATAGATGACATTATTGTTAGCAAACAAGAATACACCATCCATAAACGTTAGACGCTTCTTCAACCAATCTCTAACAAAGTCATTACGAGTACCGCGCAAGAACTCTACGTTCGCGTATGAAGCTGGACTATCATCATCTTTCTGATACTTAGTCAGATACTTAACACGATAGTCATAGTTGTATAGAAGCTCACCACAGTCTTTAGTTTGAGAACTGAAGTAATTCTCTACGAACATAGAAGAACTCGTTAGAAGCGAGCTATTCGTTCTCCAGAGATCCCATAGACCATTGTAATCACTACCAGAATATACACCAGTACTTATGAATCTACTATCTCTAAGTACATCCCATAATCTACTAGAGTATTCATCATACCCGTTGTTAGGATCATTCTGTTTAATGATTAACGAGTTAACACCTGTAGTAGTATCTGCATTACTAAATCCATCAATGTATGCTGTCTTAGCTACATTCTCCTCACCAGTATTACTTAGACCATTGGCTGTATCCATATCGTAGAAACAAGGATACCATTTGTTCATGTTAGGGTCTGTAGTAGATCCACCTACATTCCATGAACGTAATACCATGTTCTTACCTAATGAGTCTACTAGACCGAACACTACGCATATCATAAAGTATGAATACGCATTACGTATACTCAATCTTAAAGTAAGATCATCAGCTAATGCTGACCATGATTGCTGTGCAGGGTATGTAGCTCCAGTCTTTTCATAACCTTTGTTGATAGTATTCCACCTATACTTATCTATCTCTTCACCAGTCATACCAGCTAGAGTAGTAAATAGTAACTGTAGTCTCTACCATATATTGTTATCGGTTACAGCTGTAGCATCCTAAGTAGCACCATTAAACTTGAACTCTCCTACGTGTTGGATAACAGTTAAGTCATCCTGCATGAACAATGCAGTGGGTTGTATACCTTCGGCTGTCTCGATGATATTCGCGTTATCACCAAACTCATATGAGTATATCTACTGTTGATTGATACTACCAAAATTCTCATTTACTTTATATGCTTCATACTTAGTTATGAATGCTGGAAGTGGTTGATCAACGTACTCACCTGTTACATTCTTAATCTTAGTAGTAAAGTTCTTTAAGAACTTCATACCCATATTATAGTATGCTGCACGACCTAAATTGAATGAGTAGATACCCAACATCTCTTGAGTACTAGTACCATCAAACTGGATAAGTAATATTACAGGAAAACCTTCTAGTGTATGCTTGATAGTTACATCAGTATGAGTCTAACTTGGAGTGATAGAGTCTACAGGACGTCTAGCTTCAAGTTCCTACATAGGTGGTGTCTTATCAAACAACACATCTGCATTATCATTAATCCACTTACCTATAGAAGCATTGTTAGCATGAGCACTGTCTACTACGTCAGCTTTCAAAGTAAACTGATTCTCTGGCATCCATGTAGACTTAGGTTGGAATAACTCTGGTCCAATAGTTTTACCTTCATCGTCAGTAATTACTTTGTTAAATGCTATCTCTAAGTTCTTACTTCTATAACCAGTAGATGATGTACCCTGTATCTGTATAGACATTTCTGTAGTAGATACAGCTGAACCACTTGATGAATCTGGATCGAAATAACTGAATGTACAACCATTGTACATAGTAGTATTAGGACCAATAGCTTCATATACTGCTTTAGTAAAACCAGAGTTAGAACAGTTTATATATACTACAGGCAACGGTGGTTTCCTATTAACATCACCAATCAAACTATTAAAGTTTAACTTCGCGTATGTACCAGTTGAATCATCCCATAGAGTTGATGAACTACTATTCTCTGTAATACTAAAGAAGTTCTTCAGTTTAAGGTTGTTATACTCTACGAAGTCTACTGAACCTGTGCTAGTTAACGTAGATCTAACTCTTGCATTAAGAGCATTAATAACTATCTGTTTATCGTTCAATGGACTTCTAAACAGATTCATTTCATAGAACTCTACATCACTGAAGTTAGAAGGTCTATCATTCTTATAAGTACATGCTAAGTATATCTTACTTGAAGTATTCCATGTAAAGTTATCCTTGATCTCTCTAGCTACATTCAATACACCGTTAACAAAGATCTTTACTTCTTTATTACTTTGGTCTACTACGAAGTCTAGAGTATTAACAGTATTCTGTTGTATCTTACAGGATATACTTTCCTTAATAGCTCCATCAGTATACTTCCATACAACGTCTTCTAGACTTACTATAATACCTTCTTGGAACTCTCCATCAGATGAATAGTCACCGATATAGAATACAGTTCTATCATTGTAAGGATGTAGGTCTGATTTAAATGTAGTAGATAATGTAAACCCTAATCTGGACCAGTTATCATTAGTAGAAGTAGCTGCTGCGAATGGCTATAGATCAACTACAGCATATGCTTCACCAGACAGTCTCAACTTACTCTAACCATTCTCATTAAGGAAACCAGATAGTATACCATTAGTATCATATACATTTAAGTTAGTAGTAACTGATTGTTCTTCTTGCTAACCGGGCATGATGAAATTAGGTACTACGCTGGGCCAAACCTTAGCAGCAGTCTCCTATGGGAATGTAGCTTGTTTAATATTCCACTGAGCATACATTGTACTGTTAGGATTCTGTGTAGGTATAAGACTCTAGTCAGCAGCAATAACATTACATCTAAGAACAGTATCAGTAATAGGACTACCTTTTTCAGACCAACATCTTAAAGTAATAATATAGTCTCCTAGATAATTTTCTTCTTGTGGTATAGACCAACTGAATACTTGAGCTTTACCTCTCAACACATAGTTGTTAGAGTTAAAGTTAGTTTCATCTGCATCAAACGTACCTATATCTGTAATAAGTGTTCCTCTCTATATTCTTAGAGCATAATATATAATAGATACACCAGCTAAGTAAGGAGTAAAAGAGAATGATATATTACCAGACTGTGCGAATTCAGTAGGTTCAATTCCTGCTTCTATATCAGCCTAAGTAGTAATACCATCTATCAATACTACTAGAGTTTCACCATCCTCTACCACTACTTTATTAGTAACAGTATCAGATTGAATTATCTATGTATCTACAGAAGTAGTAGCTTGTGCAGATATAGTATAAGAACTACCAGCTGTAGGCGTAGCTCCATCAAATAAGTCAAAGAAGTTTACATCTAACAGTTTGGGTTCTACTGAAGTAAACTTTCCTACAGAATAACTCTTAGATATGCCATTAGTAGTATTAGTAACTATTAGAGATGTTTCAGATCCTAATACCTTATTAGTTATCCTATAAGTGATATTATAAGGCAAACCAATAGTAGCAGTTACTGAAGTAACCGAAGATGTCAAACTAATAGATGATTCTACTACAGTAAGTAGATAAGGACTTACTGATAAACCTTCAGCATTCTCAGCAGTAACAATAACACTGTGACTAGCTGAGTCAGAGAACTCTGCAATATTAGGTATCTCTAATGTTCCTTGTACAGATGAATAACCTACCTAGTTAGATATGATAGTATTACCATCAAGTGATACTGATATATTGTACTTCTCATTAGGTTTCGTAGATGAAATCAAATAGTTAAGTACAATCCTAGTTTCAGTAGAGTATAAGTAATGTACTCCTTCACTAGTAGTAATATTACCATTAGTGAGGCGGATGGAAGCAGTGGAACCTCCACCGCCTCCTCCTCCACCTATAGTACCATTGATTACTACCCAGCTTAGGTTTCTCTTCGTCTCTTCAACCTTATCGTCCATATCAACTAATACCTAGTTGACAGACTTATAAGTCTCTCCTTCACTCAGAAAGTGAGGATCAGTAACCATAATACCAGAAGCGTTTCCAGAAGAGATTATGTCCCAAGTACCGGTAGATTCGTTATACTTTTTTAAATTCATTTTGTTATAACTATTATATCATTACCATTGTTAATTTCTCCATTACCACCTATAGCTGTAGGAGGATTGCTACTACTAGGTATATTCACATTGTACTTACCTGCTTCTGTAAACAGATAGTTAATCTTCTTAGTAGTACATTGAATATTATTAGCAGATATCTTATAGATAGTATAGAAAGGATATCTCTGTCCAGCATTTACTTTAGCTGTAATATCTGTCTGACTAGTCTATGTAATAGTAGCTGGGAAGAAGTAATGATCCCATGGAGTATATGGTGATGGTAACTCTTTATTAGATGTGTGTTTATAACCTGTAGCCTGATTAGTAATGTATACAGGAGCATCAATCTTATCTACTAACTCAAATGTACATAGATGTTTCTGTGTCTTATACGCATCATTACCAATCCAAGTTGATGGGAATAACTGTCCTGACAATTGGCTATCAGAAGTATCTTCAGCTAATGTAGTAGTACCAAATGATTCCTGTAACATCTCTTCTGTTACTTGGATAATAGGTTTCATAGTACTATTAGGATTCTCCTTCAATGGGAAAGTGGCTGCATAAGTATGCTTATGACCACCGATAGCTAATCTAATATTATTGTTCTGGCAGAACTTACTAAACCAATACTTATCTTCAGCTAAAGTATTATAGTTCAAGTGACTACCAGATCTCTCAATCTTAGGATTCTCTACATTATCCCAATAGAAGTTACTAATTACATTCTGAGTGATTATAGTAAATGGTAACTCGTGAGTGAATGCTATCTTCCAATTTTTATCAGAATTCTTATCAATATCATTCTGACACCATGTCTTCATCTTAGAATATACTAGACCATTAGTACTCAAGCCATATACATTCTTTTCAGTACCATCTGTAATCTCAGAGTTAATAGCCATGAAGTGAGTATTACCATAATTGAATGAGTAAAGAGAATCTATAAATACTTCTTTATCCTCTATAGTAAAGATAGGTGGATTCTCTTCATCTATTTCAAAAGTATAGAAGAATGACAAGTTCTTAGGATTAATCTTAGAACTATCACCACCATTACCTAACTGATAGATATTAGCAGGACACAAGTCATTGTTACCAATAACAGGCATCTCTTCGAAATCTCTCATAGCCTGTCTACCAGTATAGTAATCAATCCATTCATTAACACGGTTACCATTCTGCGTCATATCACCAGTGTTAACTGTGAATTCCATCTCTGGTACATTCTCTGCTATGTATTCAGCTGATGATTTCCATATCTGATATTCATCCCATCTGAATCCTTGTTGGTCAGATACTTGAACAAAGGTGAATTCATCTGATCCTTCACGTACAGTAAAATGTAATACTTCACTTTCGTAATTCTCATCTCTAACTACCTTGTAATCGTATACTCCAGCACTTAGATTTTTGATTATTACTTTATGAGTAGTGAATGCTGTACCATCGGTAAACTCAGATCTAATTCTATTATAATACTTTCTAATACCAGATTCATTTTTGAATGATTCTACTTTGTTCCATTCTGATTCTCCTTGCTTCTTATACCATAAGAATTCGTCATGATACTCAGTAGATATCCAGTTAAAGCATCTAGTAGCATTAGGAGCAGTTGCCTGAATACCAAAAGTACATGTAATATAGTTCGGTTTAGTAGTATCTAGTTTGGTTTTATTATAGAATATATTTTTATGCTCATAAGTAGCCTTAGGAGTATAAGATTCTATCATAGGAATAATATCTTTAGTCAAATCTACGAAATACCAATCATTAGCATTATTTCTCTTATCCAACGATTTAGTAGCTTGACTTACTGGGTCCATACTATAATACTTAGTAAATAATCTGTTGGAATTAAGATAAGCATATGGATTATTTTCTTTAGCATCAATAGTATCTGCATCACCGGCATTTTCTTTATTTAATCCCACTAAATCTATATATCCTTTACTTACTTTATAACTTCCTCCAACATTACTATATGGAGATGCTACACTAGAAGGAGTATCACCCCAAGTAAGATAAAACTTTGCTTTAGTATTATCAAACTTAATTAACTGTCCGTCTTTAGCATACCATTCCATATCATAACTGTTTACTTTGATACGAGTAGTATTTGCATCCATTACTGAGCATTGCGCTCCTCTAATAAGAAATGTTTCTCCTTTTTTAATTAGCCCTTCAAGGGGAAGAACTTCCCAATTAGTACCACCACTAGAGTACTATAACGATAGTCCATTTAGATTAATATCCGCATCAGTTAGATTGGATAATTCTACAAAATTATGTGAACAGTAATTATAACTATGTTCATCTGCAGTTAGTCCTCCACAGTATAAACTATTGATATATAATTTCTGTAAATACAAAGAAGTTACATACACCCAACCTGTAGAAGGATCAGTCTGTCCCCCTGTTGGTTCTGCTTGTGGTGTATCAAGTTCTTTCATGTATATAATAAGCTTACCGTCATTACTTACTTTAACACGGTAAGTTTGTCCACTAGGTGCTACAAATCCAATGTAGTCTAGTTTATCTAAATCGTCTTTAGTCATGCCTTCTTCTCCTGGGTCTGGGTCTTCACCTCCACCACCACCAGATTTATTAATCCAGACTAGACTTCCTTCACTCTTGATATAAAGTCTTTGGGTATCGGTACACCACAATAGTTCATTATTTAAAAATTTATCTTGGTTCTCTAATAGATCCGTATACTTACCAGCCTTAATACATAAGTGTTTAAGGTTAGGTATCATCTCCTCTGAGTATGCTGGATACTCTGGATCTCTAGCTGTATTAGTTCCTATATACTTTAGATTAGATTCCTAATACTCTACAGGCTATTCTGGAGTTACTTTAGTAATCTCGTCAGCTGCATTATTAGTAAAGTCACCAGAACTTAACTAGTTATTGAATGCATATTCATACTTCTTTATAGTCTTTTGAATAGCATTAACAGCTTGTATAAGACTCTGTAAATCTTCATTTACATACTCTGGTATAGATTTCTCTGAATCATCTGCCCATATGTCATTAGTATCTAAAGGTGGAGTATCTGATATAACAATGTTCGTACCACTATCACCACTCCCACCTTGTACTATTGACCAACCTCTGTTATTATTTCTGTTTTCCCAACTAGTTAATCGGTAATAAGCCTACTTATCTTGTACGTACCATTCCTAACCTATAGCATCATTATTACTGTTATCTTTACTTTCACTAAGTATAGCATCAGCAATAGAGAATAGATCATTCGTAGTAGGTACTTGTCTATGCCCAGAAACCTATGTCGCATTAACTGCCCCATAGGCTTTAGGGTTATTACTACCAATCTTCGACGGGAATGTGATTATACTCTCTGTCATTTAAAGTTCAGTTTAGCACTAGTAAATGCTCCTGGGTTATCAGAAGTATATACTCTCATTGTTAGTTTAAGTCCAGTATCTGTTACAAATTCTTCCTCGCTATAGTTGAAAGCTTGTGTAACATTATACGCATCATTCTAAGTAATAGTAGTTAGTTTAGGGAAGTTACTAGGATACTTATATACAAAGTATTCATCTCCATCAGTAGTAACATTACTTATAGTTATATTCTAACTAGATACTAACTGTTTCTTCATGTTGCCTTCTACTCCATAATAAGCTGGATATAAGAAAGTAATACTACTTGTAGTAGTTTCTTCATCATCACCTGTTGCAGGTACTAATGAACCATCAATTACTTCATAGCCAGTCTTAGGAGCTTTAAGAGTAATATAGTAATTTGCATTAGTTAATGTTTCCATTTCTACTAGCGGAGACAATTCTCCATCATCAGTTAACTCACTAAATACGTTACTTTCAATCTCTTCTGGGTTCTTATAATCCTCTTTAGATGTCCACATATAACTACCACTCCATTTATATTTATCACCTATCTCACTAGTTATAGATAATGAGTTACTACTGTTACCTGTTCTAGTATTGATCCATGTAGCTATGAGAGTTGGTTTAACTAATGGTAAGTTAGTTTCCATCTCACCACCACCTCCGCCTTTAACTTCGCTCCATTGAGCATTCTGTCTAGCGTATTGTTTACCATCAATAGGTGCTTCTTCTATACCACCACCTTGCTGATATATATTGTAGATAACTCTACCAGTATAACATTCAGGTTCTGTATATGGAGTAAATAGATTGCAAACAGTAGCTAAACCTAGAGGTATATCAGTACCTATCTATCTCTAGCAATGACATATCATTGCCTTTAACATCTACCTATCTTGAACAAAGTCTACCTTATCTAGTAGACTTGTTAGTTCATTGATGCAGATAGATGCTAGAACATCTCTGTAGTTTATTTTAACAGAGTATCTCAATTGCTTATCTATCGCATTTTTCATTAGAGTTGTAACATTTTATAAGTAACACTTCCCACAGTCCAATTATCTACAATAGAAACCACCCTATTTTGATTTGGACTTATCAACACTAACTCATTTACATAACCAGCATTAGATATTCCATCGAAATCAACAGCAGTATCATTCGGTACTCTTATCTTTGTTAATGTAACAGAACTGTATTTAGAGGGTAATATCACTCCATAATACAAATCTCCAAGATAACAAAAAGCTTTGAAACAACCGGAAAAGTAATTTGTTATCAAAAGAGGAGTATCTGATATATTTGTAACAGTATATGCCGACCATTGTTTTTCAGCACTAGAAATATCGTATATCCAACCACTACCAACACTTATATGTTGATGTGTACCTTTCCCCATTATATCATCTACACTTCTATTTACACTTATATTACCTCCACCTAGTGTTACATAAGAATAACTAGAATTATCTACTAATTTAGTTTGTTCCTTGTATGCACCTTTTATATATGCATTCCTAGCAACTACTTTACCTGTAAGTCCATTTACATAGAAGTTAGGCTAAAAACTTCCTGAATCAGGGCTATCTGGATTGAAGTCCTCATAATTATTAGAACTATCTCCATCACTATTAACACCTTCTTGACTAAACATGTAATTTCCATTAAACACGAACTTACCTAATGTACCATTATCTGCAATCAATAATTTGGCATATACTGCATCAAACTGTTCCATAGGTATCCAAGTAGCATTGTCTCCAAATTCTTCATAGTTATCCTAAGGAGTTTTATTTTCATTTGCAGTACCTAACCAGCTAGTAGTCTTATTCATTACCCAGTAACCTTCTCCATGTAATACATACGGAGCTTTAGTATCTGTAGCTGTATAAGTTACAGTAGCATCATATATACCAGCCGGGTATACTATTCTACCATCTCTACCGTCTTTACCTGGATCACCTTTAACTCCTTGTGGTCCTTGTTTACCAGTATCACCCGTATCGCCTTTGTCTCCTTTATTCTTCTACCATTTATATACTAATGGATCTTGAGGGTCAGCTACATTATGGTCTGCACAAGTACCTATGTAAGCTTTGTTGACAGAACCAGATACTGTAAATCCTATTACTTCTGTTACTTCTCCAGATTCATTAGTAACTACACCATCTGCGAATGCTATGTGTACGTAAGCTGAATCTCCAGCAGGGCCTTTAATACCACCTACATTGTTCCATGTCAATCCATCCCATACGTGTAGATCTCCATTTACTACATATGCATCACCTATGTTAGCTGATCCAGGAAGTTCTTCTACTGAAGATACACTACCTTTAATATTGATAGAAGTACCATCAGCACCATCCTTACCGGGTTCTCCTTTCTCTCCCCATTTAGCCCATAAAGCCGGAGTACTAAATTCACCCCATGTATTGTTCTAGTACTTTCTTTGACATACCCATTCATACATGTTATCTGCATTTACTCCACTAGGATTATCAGTCCAACCTTCTGGTACAAAGTCATCTTCTTGTGATACATCTGTAGGTCTATCAGGTGCTTGGTTAGTAATAGTTCTTTTGTAGATATACTCTACACCATCACCGTCTCTACCATCTGATCCCCATTTAGCCCATATTGTTGGAATACTCCAATCTGACCAGATATCATCTGTCTTAGTTCTAACACACATCCATTCGTATTGCATAGTAGAACTAATACCTGATGGATGATCTGTCCAACCAGCTGGTACATCTCCATCTACATTAGGACTAGTAGGTTTATCAGCTTCAGTAGGTTGTCTGTTAGAAGTGCAATATATGAACTCTATAGATTTACCATCTTTACCATTCTCTCCATCTTCTCCAGTTAGTCTTACTGGGGGAGCCCATACACCATTGATTGAACCTGTTGGTAGGAATTGTGCCCATGACATCCATATAGTACCTACTAGATTAGAGTCTGTAGTATACCAACCGGTAGGTGGTGTAAATACATTGTTATCTGGATCCCAGCTACCTCCTGTAGGAGTAGTAGGAGTTATTTCACTAGATGTAAATATAAATGCAGTAAAGTTAGCTGATATACTTTGTCCATCGTCTCCTTTATCACCTTTATCTCCCTTGTCACCTTTTTCGCCTTTCCACTCACGCCATTTACCTATAGTCTCATCTGCTGAGTTACTAGAGTTAAATTTGTAGTGTTTGTTAGTTGCAACACAATAAGATATATGTCCTTCATCTATATCACTATCTGGACAAGATCTCATCTCTTGCAGCGTAGCAAATGAATCTCTTGCGAAATTAGGCAATTTACTTCTGTGATCAAAATTATCTATAATCTGTATCATATATCTTTAATTAAATATTATCTTGTAGTTAGTTACAGTAGATGGAGTCTTAAGCACATATACATAGTACATCTCATTATTAACTGCTACTTCAGTATGTTCATAGGAATCATTAAGATTCTGATTGTTATAATCCCTAATATTAGTTAATATACCAAATGATTTAGGGTATGCATAACAGTTTTTCTGAGCATTCTGAGTAAATGCAGGAGTAGTATAAGTCTTAGTATCTTTAATAATATCACCACTAGATAAGTTCTTAATAGCGTCTTCTGTAGGTGTAAAGTTACTTATTACTACACCAAAGTATGAAGGATTAACAAATACTGCCTTTGCAGTACCAGTATATTCTACTCCAGCTTTAGTAACTACTACAGTATAAGTAGTATCTGTAGATACATCTAAGTACGTCTTACTAGTCTGATTAGTAGCAATAGACTCACCATTGATCTTAATATCATCAGGAGTATCTTCAGTAGATCCTTGAGTAAATGTCCACCTAACTGTTACTGAAGTAGTAGTACCTTCTTTGTATACGCCACCTCCTGTTACAGTTAACTTATATGGGAACATAGCTTGTTCTAGTCTATCTACTCTAGCTTCTAACTCTGATAGATCTCCACTGCCAGAACCGGATTCTAACCATGTACCGTCAAAGGTAGCATCACCTTTACGCGTAACAGTACCATATGCAATAGTATCTGTACCAGTTAATGTACCTCCATTAATAGTACCACCTTTGAAATATATTGCACAATCTTCTGGCATAATTATAGTTTCACCTCCCAAGTAGAAGTCATACTCAACTACATACAATGTGTGAGCTTCGAAATCATCTTGAGTAAGTATATTGTTCTTTCTCTTGCGTAGTATCTTATAACCCATACCACTATTCTCTAGTGGTGCATACTCCTTATCAGCAAACTTAATACGTAGATTTTCATCAACCATTAAGTCTTCATTATCCGCTGTAATTATACTTAAAGGTTGCCAGTACGATCTATTATCAATACTAACGTTAGCAGGTACATCCTTAATAGATATAAAGGATCTGTATGCTGAGTCATATACTAAGCACAGTCTATCGTAGGATTTAGCACTATCGTGTAATCCATCTGTTGTTAAGGTTACTTTACCAAGTAATTTTGTGTACTCCATTATAGAACAGTTTAGTATCAGGTTTATTGAAGTCCGTCACATTATCGTCATGAAAGGTAATCTATTGATCTGTCATATCTACTTCTACAGTAGGGTAATCAACATAATCAGATATTAATACTAAATTACCTTTATAGTCTACAGTAACGAAAAAGAATTGATCTAGAGGACGGATACATTCATTGTTACGCTTGCAACATTTACAACGAGCACACCTCGTTAATACATTTCTAGCATCCATTACCTTCATTTGTTTTACTAACATTAACGCCCATTAGACGTGTCAAATCTAAATAATACTGCATTGCTTCTTTATTATGAGAAGTAGCAATAGCCTATTCTAACAGCTGTCTTTTGAACACTAATATCATTATTTTCTACATCTACTTATCGTCTAAGCAAGTGTTACAATAACTATGTAACATCTTAATCTCAGCATTGTATAACGTATTAGGATCGTATACGATTCCATCTATGTAATCGCTTACATAATTCTCAGTAGTACAATACATCTTGATATACTTCATGTTACCATCAAAGCTACTAATCTTATCAGATGTAATACTAACTTCATAGTTATATACAGTGGTTATTAATTCTGGCTCGCCTTCTTTAACTATCTATCTTACTGTAATAGTACTGTTAGTGCTGTCAAACACGTAGTCTTGGAGCTCAGGATCATCACTGTACAAGTTGTCAATGTTGCTACATTCGTTTACATAAATAGTATGACCTATCTAATCTCCAACGATAGATACATCTGATACTACCTCGAACTTAAGTACATCGTCTTTTATATTTGCGTTTACTATTTTATTCATATTATCAAAATAAAAAAAGTGGAGTGGGAAGGAATAATCCAACCCGCCCCACTTCGTTATTACAGTAATTTATTATTAGGCTGCTTTACCAGAAATAAATGCTTCGATACCTTTAGCAACGATAGAATTAGCAAAACCACTTGAATGCTTAACATACAATTCAGTAGTAAGCGGAGTAGTTTTGATATATTGGTTATCATTACTCAAGTACAGATTATCATTTTCGATAGTAATGTAATCGTAAGTAGCACCTTCTTCTACCATTCTAGCCTGTTCTACTTCGGGATATGCACCAGTAAATACATGACCTTGGTAACCCATGAAGCGTACTTCAGCATCACGTACTTGTTTCCAGTAACCTTTACCCGGTGTACCAGGAGTTTTAACAATAGTAGCACCCGGAATAGCCATCGGCTGATTGCTCAACAGAGCACCCGGAATAGTAGTGTAAAGAGTAGCTTCCATGCTAACTACTGAGTATTCACTCAAAGAGTAAACGCCTTCGTTATCATCTTTTTCCATTGCGGTCAAAGTAATAACAGCAGCAGAAGCTTGAGCCTGAATTCTACGATTTTTGTGTTTGTTGATTTTCTTAACGATAGCAGCAGCTAAATCCTCAGCATCAGCAGAGTTAGCGTATACTTCATAAGTATGGGTAAACTGACCCGGTGCTTCATAGATATCTTTGTATACCATTCTCAGTACATATCTGTGACCAGCAACGATCTCAGCGTCAGTAAGAGTGATAACAATTTTATCTTGAACAGGAGCTACATATTCGCCAATTACAGCAGATGGTTTAGAAGCCTTCTGGATTTCATTACCGAATTTAATATTAGCTTTCTGTGCAACTGTACCATCCGGCATAGTTACATTGATCTTGTTCTGAGCTACACCTACATACAAAGAAGTAGCGTTTACTGCGTCAGCAGCTGTTTTAATGATAGCTCTATTCTGGTCGAACAAAGCAACGTCACCTGCTGAAAGTGCATCAGCTGTAGTATATGATGCAGGCAGATTCTTACCGATTAGAATATAATCTACGTGTTGTAACATGTTGTTTTAATTATTTAGTTTAACAATGCGCGCTCATGTCAACTTAATTCATCTTCTACTTTCCTTATTTCAGATTTCCACGTCGATGAACGCTTATTAATCGTCAGATCTATCTGACTTAGTTGAAGCAGCTTCTGATAGATATAGTCTAACCGCAGCATCAACAATTTCTTGGTGAGTTACTTCAGGTAACTCTGTGTATTCTTCTTTCAGATTACTACCTAAATCTTTAGGATTTCTTAAGTAAGTTACAATATACTTAGTGATACCATACTTACCATCGGTTATCAAGACTATCTTGTTCTCCGTATATAAGCGAACAGGTCTGGCTTGATTATGGTGTAAGTGGTATTCTGACAGACTGTTTTCTAGAATTCTGTCTACTGTTTCTATAGTAGCTTCTAACACGTCTCTTGTCCTAACTACTAAGAGTGGGCAAGCATTAGAATAAATATCAATATAAACTTCTTCACCTACTGTAAACACATAATCTTCAGGATAGTCTGTTAACCATCTATTATCTTCTGTACTAAAGTCAGATTTAGTGTATATCTTCTTACTTACTAAAGTACGTAGTTTATCTGTTATTTCTTGGTTCTGTTGGAAAACTCTATATAATGACTTAACATATTCATCTTTACTCCTATTGATATAATGGAATATCATATCTGAAGTAAGCTTAATAGTAGTATTATATCCTGGAACTATACTCTACAACTATCTCTCGAATGCTATTTGGAATTGTCTTTCGGTCATAATTATTCAGATAATTGGTTCAACTATAGTTTGGTTGATGTTCTTTGAGATTCAATATTCTCTAATGCTAATACTACAGCTCTGTTAATTATCTCATTCATTACATCATCTGGTAAGTCTAATTCACTATCAGGCTTAGTATAATCAAATGGTGTAGGTTTCTTGATATAAGTAATATCAACTGCATATTTACCATCAGTAGGTTTATACTGATTCTCTTGCATCATGATAGGATCTACATATATGAGTAAATCATTATCTTCTAATACGGCAACTGGGAATTCCACCCATGGTATATTATTATAGGTCTACTTAAATAAACCAGCTGTATTATGATCCACTAGTAAGCAATTAGTAGGGTAATTACCATACTTCAATTGAATACCCCATATAGTGAATCTCTCTCCGTTATTATGCACATTCTCTAATAAGAATTCATTATACTCTGTATTAGTAGCAGATATATTCTTATCTGTACGTACTAAAGCATCTAGTTCTGAGATTCTCTATTGAGATCCTTCAAAGCCTATCTTAAGTATATTGTTGCCGCTTATCTTATTACTTAAGATCTCAATCTAAGCTTGATTAAGAAATAAGTCTGTTTCCTAAGGTAGGAATGCAGGAGCACCACCGAAGGCAACTCCCTAAGCATTCTTATCTAGGATAACTTTAAACTAAATATGTGCAGTACGGTTATTCATTATTTAGACTTAATTTCATTAAGTATTGCCATCTTAATGTCACTGTTCTTCTTGTCTTTCAAGTAAGCAATAACATCTTCAAGACCATTACCAATCAAGTCAGTACCAAAGTAATAATTAGCTCTGTTCTTTCTGATAATGTTTTTAGAGATGGCTTCTTCAATTACGAAGTTAATTTCTTTATTAGGATTATCAACCCACTTCAACATGAAGTTCTTAGGTGACTCTTCAATCTTCTCTGCCATCTTAGCTTCTACAAGCTCATTAGACATAGTATCAGATTTAATACCATAGAGTCTCAAACACTTACGCATATCTTCAATAGACATCTTATCCATTTCTCTATATGCTTCACGTTTAGCTTTGTTGATTCTATTGGTTTCTTCTGCCTCATTGTCACTGTTAGTCATTACATAATCAGTAGAGGGTTTAATCTTATTAATACCATCTGCTACTCTTTTATGACTCTTCAGGAACAGATATTGAAGTTCATCATAAGGGTTTTCTGTATGCAGTATCATACCGTCTCTACCTATCTTGCAACCGAAAGTTTTCCAAAACTCACTAGTTGATGACAGCTGTCCTTCTGCATAACCAATTTCTTTTTCTAGACGTCTAGCGTCTTCTTCTGTAAGACCTGTGTAACGGTTACCTGATCTTGTCCAATAAGATCCAACCCAATCAAAACACGTAGGCCATTTAGTAATACCAGTCCAAGGATTACTTTTAATAATTTTAACGATTACTTCCATAATATAAATATTAGAATATCCAGTTATAAGGGTTTGGGGCCCGAAGGCCCCTTTGTTCACAGAGAGATTAACTCTTACTCTGCCTCCATGATAAGTTCACCGCAAGCTCTTGGATCTCTCAGCATAATACCCATTTCACCAAGGAAGTATACGGTATAACCGTCCTTACCATTAGATCTCAGAGTATTCTTAGAGTTAGCATAACCAGACGGAGCAACAGCACCACCAGTATACCAAGTTACGAACTCACGACCTTTACGAACTACTTTTACGATGTTAGCTTCACCATCACGTCTACCAAGATCCAGGAATGTTATACGATAAGATTCCAGAGGTTTCTTAGTAACCGGATGTAACTTACGATTGTAAGTCAAGTCATCATAAAGTGGGAAATATTTCAGAGTCAATTCGATTCCATTGGTCATCTTGTAAGTCTTGAATTGACCACCGAAAGTCAAGTTATCACCAGAACCAGTTACGAATACTGTATCAATCAAGTTCATGTTAACAACTTTTTCTTTCAAGATTCTGTCGAATTCTCTCATACCCATTTCACCAGTCAAACCAACAAACTTACGTTCGTTAGTACCCAGTACATTGTAAGAAAGATCGAACAAGAAGTCTTCCAACAGTTCTGCTGTCAATTCAGTGTAATAACGTCTATTTGATGGAGCAATCTGTTCCAGCAAACCAGCACCAATAAATACTGGACGACCGTTAGTACCTTTCAGGTTACAAGAACCATCTTTGTTTACATTATTTTTCATGTAAACCAACATTCTTTCACATCTCTTATACCACTCACGCATAGCAACCCATTCCTGATAGTCTGCCCACAAGTAAGAAGATTTACCTGTTTTAGGATCTTTCAGGGCGATAGCCATAACTGTAGAATAAGCTGAACCAGTAATATCATAGTTAATACGAATTGTCGTCAGATAATTACGCATTTTGAAATGAGTATTATAGTTCAGGATATCACCTTCTTCACTGTATTCTTCTACAGCAGAAGCAAGACGTGATACTTGGCTACCAGGAGTCAGCAGGTCAGCAGGGATATAAGATGAAGGTTGTCCGTCTGCTACGAAGCAAGTGTAAACCCAAAGGTTACCATCTTGGTAAGGAGCACCAGCTACACGTACTTGGTATTCTTTATCGTCGAATTCCAAGATAGCTGTAGGACCGAACCAGTTATCTTCAAGCCACAATTGGATAGGAGTATTACCCAGACCCGGAGTAGAATCAGAAGTAATAGCAGCGCCATTCCATTTTGCATCTCTAATTGTAACTGCTCTATCAGCATCAATCATTACACTCCACTCCCAGCTCGGTTGGTCAATCGTCATAACGTTACCAAGACCACCTGTCAACATATCCAGGGAAGTGTTGTAACCGCTATCCTTAGTTCCGAATACATAAGACAATACGGTAGCAACCTGATATGGGTTCTATTGCGAAGCTGCACTGATTTTGGCAGTGTCAATCAAGTCTGAAAACCATTTACCTTTGTATAAAACTAAGTTATTTAGAATATTATTATCCATAAAATACTAGTAATTTTAATTTATTTAGTTTATTAATAATTTGTACGCAACTGTTGCGCAAAAGACTTCCACATATCTGTAGTGCTAGTGTTGTCCGTTTTCTTTGTCTTCCTACTTACGCCAGTTTTATTCAAACTGCTCTTAAATTTGTTAATAGCATTATTAGAACCTTCATTCTTAGCTGCTTTTAACAAAGTATCACCTTTCATGGTGAAGTAAGCGGATTCCAGCAAATTCTTTACGCTTTTAGACCAGTCCTTCTGATACTGCGTCTTACCTTCGGCGTCAGGCTTAAATATATATTCTAACAAGGCTCTCTTGTCTTTTTCTGGTATCTTAATACCACGAATATCATCCATGCCTTTTATTTCGTTGACAACGCTATTAAAATACTCCTGTTGACGTTTAGCAGCCGCCTTAGCTTGGTTTTCTTGATCTTTCAATAGCTATTGTTTCTTCTGTTCTTTGATCTCTTTAAGAGCTTCCAATGCATCTGTAGCCTCATCCTCAAGTAAACCAGCATCTTCATATTTAGACAGTTTCTTTTCAATTTGCTTGTTACTGAAACCCTTTTCTTTCAAGAATTCCTTAACAACCAACTTCTGATTAACTTCGTCATCTTCTATATTGATTTCTTCTAAATCTAGCTCACCATCAATTTCAAAGTAATCTCTCAAGTTACCACCATTTTTAACAAAGTTATCTAGTGCTTCTACCTCTTCACTAGCGTATTGTGGTACTGAATTTTCTTCAATAACTGATTGAAAATAATCAACAAGCTCTTCAGGAGTAGAAGGGATTTCATCTTCTTCATCAATGTCCCATCCCATTTTTTCTGCCATTACTCCGAAGAATGCGCTCACTGCATTAGTGTCATCATCAGTTTCTTCAGTTTCCGTACTTCCCTCGTCTTCTTCAGCTGAATTATCATCTTCTTCAACTTCTTTATTCTTCCCGGTCTTCTTTTTAGTAGGTGCATCCTACTCTTCATCCTCTTTAGTTGAATTATCATCTTTCTTATCCTTCTTGGGATTACGCAATGCTTCAAGCTCTTCGTCAGTTAGTTCTTCTCCAGCAGCATCTTGATCTGGATCAATATTATTTTCTTCCTGTTCAGTCTGCTGTGTTTCTTTTTTTGGTACATTAGCTCCTGGCAGGAAGTCTTCAAATACTTCAAAACCGTTTAATGTAATTTCTTCCATAATTATATATAATTAGATTTATTTTTTCTTTATACTATAGTGTTATTATCATTATTATTTACTATAGGTATCATCTAAAAGTCCTTGTTGAATAACTTAGGACTTCTATAAAGATTGAAGATTGCTTTGATATTATTGAAGCTTTCTCTAGGAGCATCAATTATTTCCTTCTTCAAATTCTTATAACTACCTGTATAGTTTCCTCTATTTAGTTTACCTTTCTGGTCTAAGTAATTCCTAAACTGATTCATATAACTTTTGATTTCAGTACCCTGCAATATATTATTATACATATCTCTGGTCATATTAGGATACATAGTTTTAGCCTAATTGAATGGGACAAATTTGCTCTTATCTCCAAGTTTTCTTAAGAACTCATTATTCATACCAGTTGCACCATCCCAAGTGACCCATTTCATGAAGCACTACACTATTTGGAATATCTTCTGGTACTTTGATCATGTCTCTATTGAAATATATTGTATTTCCTTCTGAAGGAGTAACTTGTGCTCCAATAGTGGGTCTCTCCATCTTTTTATACTTCGGTTCAGGAAGTTGGAAATACTCATCAATATCAACATATTTCTCTAACATGCTGTCATATACTTTCAGATAATCTGTACCATACTGATGATCCACAGCTTTTGCTCTTTCTCTAGCATATGGTTCCTGCATTAAATCGTATGTTCTATTACGTTGATCATTTATCTCTTCAACCAGGCTTAATGGCATGTCTGAATAACTTTTCTGCTCATGTAGAGCCTTATCTATAACATTCTATTTATAGTTAGGATCCACTTTAGGAATATAAGTACTCTTAGGTTTACTGATTTTCTTAGAAGATCTAACAGCAACTCCTCCAAAACTAGGCACAAAAGGGACTAGACCCAAAGCTGCTAATCCTGCATTTCCCCAGTCTTTGTTCCTTAAAGCTTTATAAGTATCATATACAGATATAGCGTCTCCCACAGGTGTTACGTTCGCAGCGTCTTCTATATCTCCTACTGGCTTTAATCCTCTGACGAATGGTTTCCCAGTGAATCTATCAATCTCATCACTACTATTGTCATAATAATCAGCCAACTGATCTTCAGTATACTTACGCCCATATCTATCTTTATATAATTTACCTTTATATGGTTGAGGCTCTTCAGGAATTATAGGTTTATTAGATGGTGGTATTTCTCCCCCATCTGCAAATGTATTATTTATGTTCTATACCTACTACACAAGTTCAGCAGCTTGACGCGAAACCTTCGAAAAATCTCTTTCCTTACCTAAAAGTATGCCTCCAACAATCTCTGTACCGGTTTCAGTATTAGGCTCTTCAACAAATGCAGCAATATCAGCTGCTGTGTCTATAGTGTTACTTGGTAGTACATATTTAGATAACTATTGACCAATTGTGCTACTCTTGTTTCCGTTTAGTAACCTCGTTAGTGACCATCCACCACCATAGATAAAACTAGCTAATGACGCTGCGGTTCCGAATGTACTATTAATACCGTGCAGTAAAGATTTCCAATCTTGTTGAGTGCGTTCCCTCTTACCACGTTTATAACGTTCCTCGTATGTAATGTCTTCTGCAGGGGATCCTCCGAGATCTATTAAACGATCCTAACGAATCATTTTAGGATCTGGTAACTTTGGCTTACCTATGGGATGATCCGTTCTCTGGTCAGTAATTCCTCCATCTGCATAAGCTTTAAAGTCAAAATAAGTCTTACCGGGATTCTACTCCCGATAAGTCTTAAATGCTTTCATCCTTTGTTTAAACGCGTTTCTGTCCATCTTTCCTTAAAGCTACCAATTTTAAGATACTTCAACCAAGAGTAATGCTTTCTAGTTTCAGGATACGTGTAATCATCTTGGTTATTATATGCTTCTTCTTCAAAAGATACATCGTGGTAAACAGTACTTTGTTTAGAAAATAGTCTGCATAATCTTATAAGAATGTATTCAATGCCATACCATAGATAGAATGGTATCCATAACATCTCCTACATCTACTTGAGATGAATCTTCTCATGGTTGTAGGACTTAGCTGATATTTTACTTTTATCTCTAGTAAATATCAAACCAAACAGGTTAATGTATGAGTAACCCTTAAATGGTATTAGTTTATTCTGTATTACCTTCATTACTTCTCTCCTGCTACTTTATTCTTCAATGCCGTTCTAGCTTTAATTCTCTCTCTTTCCAAAGCGGCTTGGTCCTTTTGCTTCTGAATATCCTTCTGAGCTTGTAACTTCTGTTTTTCGAGTTCTATCTTCTTATTCTCGATATCTCTCTTAAGATCCTGTTCTCTCATCTTAGCTCTAATATCAAGTTGTTTAGAAGCTTCGTCTGACATCTGTTTTCTCTCTTCTAATGCTTGTGCTGCTATTTCCATAGTATCTGGAATACCATTATCATTCTGATCCATATCCTCTGTACCTCTATAAGCATTAAGCTGAGCTACCGTAATCTTTGTAGCATTATCAGCATCAATCTTATACTTCTCAAGATCGAGCTTAGCTTCTTCTATCATCAACTCTTCTTCTCTAACTTCATTTTCCATTTGAGCCATTTGCTGTTCACGTTCAGCTTGAGCTTGTTCCATAGCCTGCTGTTGTTCCATACGTTTCTGCTCGATTTCTTCTAATCTATTCTTGATCATATTGACATTATCCAAAGTAATAATCTCAGCTATATCAAGCAGGCTAGCTCCATTCTACATAGCTGGCTGCATTAAATTCTTCAATGCTTCGAGGTTCTGTTGATTCTTAGTAGTATCTTCTACGAATACGTCTAGATCCTCATAGAACAACTGATCTGACAGTGTTATGAATGCTCTAGTTGCATCATCAAATATATACTGTAATGATGTCTTAGTATCCTTCCAAGCGTATCTAGCAGTATTGAGTAACATTACTAATGTCTCTCTCTTTACTTGGTTATGAGTCCAGAACCATGGTTCAGTGATATGAGCAGACTGTATTACAGATCTCTCTACATTACCTACTAACTCATTAGATGAAATAGCTCCTTCTCTCTGTTTAGATACACCAGTAATCTCAGCTAACATAGATTCAATCTTATCCATCAACTTGATGTATTGATCTATAGTATTAGCCATAGTAAGGTCTAAAGCTGTAATTTGGTTGAACTATGATGGTTTTCCACCTTCTCTACCAGGTATATCCCAACCTTCTTCATAAGGGTTAATAAAGTTAACTCCTAGTGCAGACAGGTAATGCATCCACTTAGCAACATCAATATTCATAGACTTAGGTATCTAAGTAATATCCATATTTACTACTTTACCCTTATCTCTAGCCATTGCTAACTCTAACCTATACCACAGTACAATATACATATACTGTAATGGTTTCATCATACTTACTAATGATCTAGGTCTACTGTTAGTATTGTTATATACTACACCAGTATAAGGGAGCCTCTGTGCATTAGGATTATCAGCCGATACATGTTGATATTCAAGAGGTTCTATACCAAAGTATAAGTCTTCACCTGCTCTATATCCTTCCCATGTTTCAATAATCCATTTCCATTCTACACTAACTTCCATACCAGTCTCATTGTATGACTCGTCTACAATATATTCTACTGGTTCCCCTGTTTCAGGGTCAGCTATGGTTACAAATGCTATCTTTCTAAATGACTGCCAGCAACAGTGCCATACACTTATACTACTAGATGAATCAAATGGGTTAGTAGTGAAACCGTTAATGTTGTGCATCTTGAAGTGTGGGAAGTCCATAGACGTCTTTCTTACTTCAGGGTTAATACCACCTTTAGCACCATCTTCCATCATGTCTAACAGCTGATTTAACTGCTTCTCAGACAGTTTATCATAGTATCTATCATAGATATCTGTAGCTGATAGTTTCATCTCATATACACACCATTGTGCATCATGAATGAACTCTAGATCAGATGTATCAGTATCATAATCAAAGTAAAGAGGATTGATACGTTCAAGGCATGGATTACCATTCTGTATACCAACATAGTATATCTCTTCACCACCTATTAATGCATCTTTCCAACCTTTATAGAACTCATGAGTAATATTCAGCTTATTTTTCAAGTAGTTAAGACTATGATAAGCAGTAATCTCTGCTATATCTTTATAGTCTTTACTCATGTATTTCTGTATCTGTTCAGGAGGCATAATCTCACCAGACTGTAAAGCTTGCTGATATCTAGCTTGTTCTTCTGGTCCTAACTTACTCATGATACTAGCCTGTATATAGTCTATTAGCATCTACTTAGCTTTGTCTTGCATTTCGCTAGTAGCTATATCACTAGTACGTACCACTTTAAAGTTAAACGGTCTCTTAGTCTCCTCACCAAGTAATAGGTCAATTTTAGGCTTGATTATATTATAATCCTAAGCCATTGCAGGGAATCCATCTTCTTGCTTGAATGGGTTTGTAACATACTTTAGATCCTTCTCATTGTATATACTATTATACAGATCATAGTATGTCTACATCTCTTCCTTGCGAGTTCTGTTATTACCATTTCTAGAGCCACCCATACTCTTTCCTACTATGTAGTCTACACAAGACTCTCTCCAAGCTTGAGTCTTCTTAGACATGGGTAACTTCTAAATAGGGAACTGATTAATATTCTTCATAGTTAAAACATATATGCTTCTAAATTATCTGTGACTTCATCGTCATGAAACCACGCTTGAGTAAAGATAGGTCCTTCAAACAGCACCCTATTCTTATTCTCTTTTTTCTTTTCTTTAACCTTGAGATTATAGAGCTGTTCTCTATAGATCATTACTTGCATCAACGCCATGACCCTATCGAAGTTTCCTGTGTCATTATAGCTTATAAGTTCTTCTAATAGCGGCTCTGATAGTATGTTGTGTAAGTTCTTCTTACCGGGTGCTTGTTCTTCATTTAACCAGTCTTTGATTAAGCCTTCACCCCATTGCTTAATCTGTTTATTCATGTGACAACCCTTCTTTCTCTATACTTTGGAATTACCAACTATATCTGATATAATATCTGGTTGATCAGCAAGTAAGTAGTCACAATGCTTAGCTGTGAAGTATGGGAATAGACCTTTACGCTCATTCTCATACATTATCCTACCATTGTAGTATATTGCTAGTTTACGCAGGTTCTCGTAGTATTCTTCTGCCGTCTAAGGCCTTCCAGTGTATTCAGCGACTATTATATCATAATAATTCTCAAAGCTCTAGAATCGCTTGTAAACGAACGTAGAGCCCAATGAATTAGTACCTGACTAGTCATGGTCATACGGGTCTACCCCAAGTATGTATAAACCTATAGGGGCATCTGGTACTGGGTGTTCCCATATTACTATAGAACCAGTTGGGTCATCGTCTCTCTTCAATGGGTAATGAGTTATATCTCCTAACTTCTTAATAACCCATTTAAGGGACCCATCTGTATTCCATACCAAGTCACCTACCTACTTATGATTACTTAGGTGTTTATTGATCCTAATCTTGGCTAATTGCTCTTGTAACTCCTTCTTAGGGAAGATATTACCTCCGAACTCCAAACATGCCTCCTAGGGCGTTATACAGTGCTCTGCGACGTATCTATCTACTGCTACAGAGTTAGTCGCATTTTCTATTACTTTTCTACGATCTGTTAGTATATACTCTAGAGATTTCTTACGTAATGTGTTACCATCTACATCCATATATAGACGGTTACCTTTATCATCACGGAAGTCCATATTAGTATACTGTGGTATAAAGAATCCACATTTCTTATCAGATGGAGTCTCATCCCATATGTTATCAAAGCCTAGACAGTTATAACCATCTGGGTTATAGAACATATCTTTAAGAGTCTCAAAATGGCTATCTTCATCACCACCAGTACCGAATGCAATCATAGTACCAAATGCCATACCATCCTGTTCTACAGACGGTCTAGCAATCTGCCATGCTGCACCTAATTCAGAGAAGGAACCAGCCTCTTCGAATATAATAAGCTTACCTGCTTTACCACGTACTACGTCTGGATTATCTTTCAAAGTAACACCAATAATCTCTGATTTGAAACCTAATTCAACCTCATTACCATACTCGTCCTTAGTATAAAAACCAGCACGTTTACGCATTTGAGTATTCACAGATCTCTTCTTACCCCAAGCTGTATTCTTGTCTATAAAGTCCATATAGTCCCAAGCCTTAGTAAGTATACCATCCTCAGTAAGGTATTGCTTATTACTAGCATAGATATACGTCTTACTACCTGCAAACAGATAGTAATTACGACATGCCATAGCTGCATTCTTATATGAGTAACCTTTACGTCTACTCTTTAATGCACATAAGTGTTTACCTTCTGTTTCAGCTTGTTCTACTGCCTAGAAGAAGTAATAGTCATAGTCATAGAAGTCAGGGAACTGTAGATCACGTGTTTTCTTTATCGTAGTAGAACCATCTGCATTAGTAATAGTGTTATAGATGATTCTCTGAATAGGACAGAAGTTTAAATAAAAATAGTTATACCCACTGATAAAATCTCCATCATCAGCCGTATAACCATATTTACATCTGTCCATCTATTCGTCCCAGTATTTAAAGTACTCTGATGTACCTTCTGGGTACTAACAATAAGAGCCGACTTCGAGAAATCTCAGAGCCGGCTGTCTAAACTTATCGCTGTTTTTTATCTACTTATTGAAGTCTACCATCTTGTGAATTACTTAATCTGTATCTTTTAGGGTATCTTTTATATAGAGTATCTTCTTTATATATAATATAATGTACAGTTCCTTTGCTGGATATGTTATATTTATTCATTAACTGAGTATATGTAAAACCAGATTCTTTATCTTTTCTTATATTTTCTACTATATCTGCAGAGTATTTTCTACGTATTTGACCGCAATTAATAGATATCAATTCTTTTGGAATATCATGTTTATTATCTTTGATAGTTCCTATTCCTATGTTATCGTAAGAATTATCATATCTATCTCCATTCAAGTGTCTTACTACTATTCCATCTTCATAAATTTTATCACCAAACTTTTGATATGCTTGTAGTCTGTGAATCATACAATGTACCTTCTTATTTTCTTTTCTAGGTCCTATTCTTATATCGAAATTGTAGTAATCTCTCTTACGATCCTTTATCCTACCTTTTACTTGTACTCCATTTCTGTTTAAAAGAATTCCATCTTTTGTAACAGTGTAACCCTTAATAAGGGCTAATTCTTCTGGTTTTATCATAATAAAATAAAAATTAATTGGTCCTCCCGTCCGGTTCTGCTCCAGATCCTCAACTTTTAGAGAGTTGTGTGCTAAGCATCTCATACACTACAGGAGAATATTAAGCGGGAGAGGAAAGATTCGAACTTTCAAACCCAAGAGCTTTGTTAACGACGACTTTAGGGCGCTTCCGTCAATCTACTGCCGTATACCATTCCGCCACTCTCCCGTGCCGGGGAATATTTGTTGTCCGTCCCCGTCGGACCTTTTGGTTTAGAACCAAGATTTAATTCTTTGCCACAATGAAGGCTTATTCGCCTTCATTATTGCTTCATGTGCTTCATTAATATCCGCCCAAGCTTTTTCTGAACCCTGCGTAGCGTCTATTGTAATAATCAATTGCTTTTTCATATTTAGTTCTATTTATAACACCTATAACGTGTTGTTTAATTCTGGTTATTTTTTACTGTATTATTTTGCCAACTCATAAGGATTGATCTTAGAATCACCCTTAACCTTAGATGTTGTAAGCTCTTCTGTCTTAACTGCTTTCTCCAAGAAATCTAAAGTAATATAGGATCCTTTTACCTTCTCGAACCCAGCTAAGTACTTCTCGATCTTCTTTTCATCTAGTTCCTCACCTAGAGATTGTTCATAGTAATCGCTAAAACTGTCTAGTTTACGACGCATATTACGTAACATCTTAAGTAGGTTAGTATCGCAGAATTGCTTATATTGCTCTTCACAAAGCAGTTCATCATCAGTAAGACTGTAGTTGACGTCATTGAATAATTCTTCTTTGAGCTTAGTCTCTATAGAATCAGAGTTCATACTAAGTACATATGGACTATCCCATTTATTCTTCAATACTATGTAACTGATTACTTTAGTAGCGTGCTCTTTGTCTGCCTTATCGGCATCCCATATCTTTTTAAAACATGGGATACCTAAGGCGTCCGAATGAATTATTACTTTACCACCAAGTATATCAAACAGCTTCATTGTATGTTTTGTATTCTTCAGATTTTAATCCTTCTCTAGTTTCAGTGTAGAACTCGTCTAGATCATGAACTGTGGCTGGATCACTAATAACAACTACTTTACTTCTAGTATACCCTGCTTCGTCATATGCATTAAATACGGTCACATAACTGTTAGGCTCTACATCAATTATTTCATCATCAGTGATTACTTGCCCTCCTTTATCTACTCTTGCTACTCTATTAGTAAAGTAAAGGTCAATGGGTCTTCTTACTACGTTGGTTTCAGTATCAAATACTATAAAACCTGATTTGCTTATAATTATCTTTTCCATGTTATTATATTCTATAACCTAAATAATCTTCCTTAACCAATCTCTGGAGTATCTCCTCTGCTCTCTTCAGAGGCACATTCGGGTTCACATACTCCCGATTCGTCCTGTATCTGTGAATTATCTGTTGAAAGTTCCGGATCTCCTTCTACAGACTCTCCTTCGTTATATTTCGCTTCATACTTCTCAGTTAAACGTTTGCAAATAGTATCAACTTCAGTAGCTCTATCGAGCTCTTTTCCCTCTTTACCAGCCTCAACCATTAAAGTAGTCAATTCATCTATCATATCCTTAGTAAAATCCTCGTAAGTAATAGTACCAGCTGTAATTACCTTATCAAGTACTTCATATAGTTTCTTAATATCTTTGGAAGCCTTGTCTGTACCTAACTTATTAAAGTTGTCAAGCTCTATCTTCCACATCATCAGACTCTCTTCGTGTGTCATATTGTTTTAATTTTATTATTGTTTTACTAATGCAACCAGCTATCCATCCAACTAAGTAAGCGTATTGCTCATTGTGATTAGCGAAAGACTGTGTATACATGCCTAATTCATCAAATATATAATCTGCTGCATGTACAGCCTCGTGTGCTTCATCTCCACCTTGTAATGCATCCCAATCTAGTATTATTACTAGAGCTCCTTTAGTTCTGTCAGATTTCTTAGTAACCGGAGCTGTAACTAATACTCCTGTTCCATGCTCTGATTCATAGAGTAAGCTCTTGTAACCATTTGGATCCTCTTCTGAAGTATCTTCCATCTTATTAAAGATGAATATCTTATCTAGTCCTTCTACTTGTCCAGCTACCCACAACATTCTAGGGTATATTACTGGGTCATACGCATCTACTTTTGGCATCTTCTTCATAACGTTTCTTTATCTTTATTTTACCTAAGTAAGCAAACATGACGGGTTTAGGGTCTAAATTACTTATAGATTGATTCGCGAACTTAAATGGACTGTTGCATATTACTTCTATTACTTGATATGGTATATTATACTTATTACTTAATTTAGTATATATACTCGTCTAGTTTCTCATTCCAGTCAACTTTCTTGTAGTATTTACATTTCTCAACACTACTGTCAATATTTAGAGTATTTGGTCTAATCAGGTTAATCACAGTAACTACTTCATTCCAATCCTTAGTAGAAGCTAAATTATATGATATACATCTTAGTTTGTTACTCTCTGATTTACTATACTTTTTGATGGGTTCATATACTATAACATCAGTAAGTGCATCTGAAGTAAGGAGCTCGGTTCTCTGCCCTACTACAGAGAACCTGTTGAATGCCAATGCTTTACCCCTTAATTTGTGCCATAATCTGTTTAGTATGTTATAGTCTTTCCAAAGTATGATTGAACCTGCATCAATTAGCAGTGATCTCATCTTCATCTTTCTTTACTTTTAGTATTATTGTTACTTGTACTCTATCTCCGATTATCTCTGGAATCAAAGCTTTATTAACATGTACTTCATTCTCTCCTCTACCTTTCTGTAGTATACCCTAAGCCTTAAACTTAGCTATGTACCTACTTAAATTATCCGGAGTAATGCCTAAAGTACGATTAACATACTTTCTATTCTCAGTAGATATTACATTCCTATCAATGTTAGGGAGTCTAGGAGTGTTAACATCTAGCTCTATTAAGCAGGCTAACAACTCCATTTCCCTATTAGTTAAGTCAAGTATACCATTAAGACTTTTTAAGAATTCCATTAGTAATTCGGATTTAGATACCGCTTTTACTAATTTATTCATTGGTCAATTCGTCTTTGATTCTAGTTAATACTTTAGTAAGATTGTAATAAACGGTTTCAGCTTCAACCTTAACACACGGTTGAACTTCACCTTTATCAGCCTTTTTCTTCATCTCTTCGTAGTCCTTAGCATAAGTATCAAGAAGAGTGTCAATAAACTCAACAGTTTTATCAATCTTATTATCTCTTGGTTCGATACCAACTGACAAAATACCTTCACTGTACATGTCTTCAGCTGTTCTCTCATCAAGCATTGCAGATCTAAAACCATTCTCGTCTTTTACATCCATAGTAAAAGCACCGAGTTCTTCATCCCAAGTAAGGCTATCGTTTGCTTTGAAAAAGCCAAAATCTCTATTAAAAGTGTACTTCATATTAATCTCTATTTTTATTACCGAGTCCCCATATGGCAAGCCATATCATGGAAAAGCAGAGACCCACAACTATTAATTTTTCCATATGCCTAATAAACGCTAGAATGTTAAAATTGTTAATAGCTTTTAACATTTGTTAACAATTAATTGATATATAAAAAGAAAGCCCGACTTTCGTCGAGCTCTCAATCTTTATATGAAAATGAAATTTAGGAATTGTATCTTATTTAACGGCAATAAGATCATAAGGTTTCACTAACTGAGTATCTTTTACTAGGTCAAAATACATTGCAAATTTCTTATTATAAGCAACTGTATCACCTACTTTGAACTCAACATCCTTTAGATGTGAAGGAATCTTTAGTACGATACCAGTAGCCCAATCAGATTCTACCTCTTTTATCTCTGTCTTAGTATCATACTCGTTAAATCCTTCTTCATCTACTTTACCATTAGGTACTTGTTCTGTAAACTCCTTAGTAACCATAATTGCAGGCAGTGGTTTAACCAACACATCCTTTAACATATTCCACTTAATGCCGTCAACTACTGTTTCTAGTACTTTATCTTCCATAATATTTTAACTTAGTTTATTCCCTTATAACGTATTATTTACTCTGTGGTTCCGCTTTAATCAGTATATTTCCACCATTAGAAGTGCAAAAAGTAATAGCTCTCTAAGGGCACTTCTTACCATTAAACTCACAACCATCACAAGAACCTCCTCTAGCCGGTTCTATGTAGTAAGATGTTCCAGCTATATCAACTGGAGTACGCTCTTTAATTATCTCTGCTAGTTCTGGATCGTATATTGTCATAATCTTTCTTCTCTAAAACTATTCTATCCTTGGCGTCTATTACAAAGTCATCATTTACTTCCCAGAATAGATTATTGTCATAAATCATTATTTCTGTATCATCATCCATGTGATACTTACTACACAATTCTAATAGTTCTTTCAGTGTCATTTTACTTCTACTAATATGTAACCCTGAGTACAGTAATCGGTTACTTTCTTAGTACATTTACCTTTGCCTACTAAGGAACAACCACTACAACCTAAAGTACTTCTCTCAGGTGCTAAGAAATACTTCTTATTATCATAATCTATATACTTACCAGAGTAAGCTGTATTGTTATTTATCTTATACATATTACCAGAATTTATACCATGGTTTCTTTGTTACTATAGTAATCACATATCTATAGAAATCATTGAAACGTGTTTCTAACTTATTTAATTTACTTTCTAATTCTTCTACTCTAGAAAGCAAATAATCTTTATCTTCCATATAGTTATACTTTAAAGTAATAATCTAAAGTAAGAGTAGTTGTATGTTAAACTAACTATATACTACTTACTTAGTAACCCCCTTACCCCCATATAAACGTCTAATACCTGTGTTTGGTTACCTATTTGTTAACAATTATTAACAATGTTTAGAGCTATTTAACAGTGATTATTTAACATTATTTAACAAAAAATTATATAAAAATTTTTAGGGGAGGTAAAATTTTGAGAGAGGGGTTGCGTGTGTGAAGCTGCAACCAAATCACTCCCCGATATATGGATACGGAGGAGATACCCCCACACGTGCCACGTTGGTACGGTTGTGTTTCAGGTATCTAAATATTGAAGTGAAGTGCCAAATAACATCAATGCTAGAGTATGAAATTAAAGACGGTTTCAATGATGTTGAATACTGTTTTTTAATTACTGCAAATCCGATTAACACGGAAAGCAATGCAATGAGTGAAGAGGACCTAAACAAACTAATTCTTGAGGGTGGCGATATTAGCGAAATAGCTAATAAGTCTAATATATCGCCCTTTAGGACTATTTTGTTTCCTAACACCTCGCAAATTTGTGACGTTTTTCTATCTTTGTTGGATAAAAACGAAGAAAGGGAAAAGAAAGGAGAAAAACCTATTTTTCCTACTATCAACCTTAACCGGTTTGAGCAAGAAACGCCCGAGCCGTATTTTAGACGTTATACAAAAGACGGAGACGGAGTTAAGGAAGGCGATTGGATAATAGCGCAAGCAGGTGACGAAACATTTCCTAATGACCCTATGAAACGCAAAGTATTTCGCTCTATTTGGGTAACGTCTATTTGCAAAACAGATGCAAACGGAGTGGACACGCCTACGGAAAACGTAGTGCGCAAAGCGGTTAGAGCTTACACAAACGGGCTAGAAACTCAAGCCGGTAGCGGTAAAATGATAGTGCCGTGTGCAATGCAACTGAAACTTGAAGCTAAGAAAGCCGCCGCAAATGCACCTAAAGAGAATGACCAAACCGGAGGGGATGAGTTGTTAACTAATGAGTTTGAAGAACAAACTCAACCACGTCGTAGACGTCGTTAAGGATATGAGGGAGAAATCCCTCATTCCGACCATAACATTGGAAGCAATAGATTAAGATAGTCGAATTTTAATTACAATATATATCAAATATATGGATACAACCAAATTAAACAATCTCATCAGTTTAATGAGTAACGCTGCATTTGAAATAAGTGCAGGAATACTGATAGATATGCGTAATGTAGAATATGAGATATCTACAATGTGCAACAATAAAGACATCACAGATTACAGTCCTAAGCAAGACTCTAAAAGGCTTATTTTGCATTTCATTTGAAACTCCATATTGGCAGGCTAGTCCGCGCCCTAAAAGGACATCGTGGCAATATTATGTATGCGCAGATAAATACATAATTACGAGCCGAACCGAGCTCACGTCATGTACTATCTGCGTAGTTGCTTAATAAAGCATGATAAGTAATAACATTAATCAATAATTTATTATAAAATGAATAGAATTATACTCTATGTTGGCATGGTTTATAACTTTTTCTGTGCCGGTATTACTGCAAATCTAATTGCAAGTAATCACAAAATCGGAACTTTCGGTAAATATTTACTGATCTTCTCGTTGATGATATCCATTTGGTATATCATACTAATATTAATGAAGAATGCAGACGAAAAATAACAGACTATGAAATTTGGTATTTTACTTGGAGCTGCGTTATTGTTATTTATAACAGGCTTTTTATTAGCTGCATCATGTGTTTCCAGTGTAAATTCTGTAAACCCAGTAGTTGCATCAATAATGTGCTTATTTGCTGGTGTTTTATTTAGAGAATTACATTATACACAAGACTAAGGGACGAATACTCCCTTTAAGAGTGTATCCAGTTCTGCTGGTTATACTTTTGATATAATCTAATAATACAATAAGAATTTGTGTAATAACAGCGTCCTACATTGTAGGTTTCGGTAAGGCTCCTCTGCCGAGTAATGCGTACAAGAGCTACTAACAAACACTAAAAAACTATAAGACAGTCTGGTTCCTCTTAGGATAGGACGTCTTGCAACACCAGTTTCTTATAATAAGTCTAAGATGGAAATGCCGGTTACGGTTAATAGCACCATTGGCTCATCCTTATAAGTTTTAGACGGTTGACAGACGGGAAAGACCGTTCTTGTGCTTTTCGCGTTTCGGGTATTGAAATATAAAATGCGACGTAATTGCTCCGTTCAATTCAAAGAGCGTTAGAGAAAAGGCTCATAGCTGGGTGAGAATCTATTCCCGGCATTTTTAAAAAACTCAATAACTAAAGTAAGAGAATAGCATAGTTATTATTGCGCATGACTGCAAATCATGAGGGCGAATATAATGCGCTTACTTTATTTTTATTTGATTACTAACTAAATCATATAATTAAGCTTAAATATATATAAGGATGTCACGTATCCTAACTACTACATATAAAATCCGAGTCTAATAAGGTATTGTAGTAGTATTCTCTATCAATAAATACAACCTCATCGTGGTGATAGAGTCTAGTAACATGTTAAAAACAAACCTTCCTAGTTTGCATGTGAAGCTAATGTATTTGAATTATTTAACAGTATTAACAAATTAAATAACAATGACAACATTTTTCAATTTACTTCTATTTATAGGAGCAATTGTTGTTGTTTTCCTAATAATATACGAAGGAATTGAATTATGGAAGGAAATCAACAAGTAATATGACAGTTAGAATTAAAAGTAGTAATATTCTAAATGGAATAAGCAAGTTATTAGTATTGTCAATAGCAATTATTGTTATAGTACATGTGCTAAAAGACTGGGAGCCTAAAGATCCATATGGTTTTGTGGATTTGCAAATGAGGTTTAAACATTATGTAGTATCTAATAAATATCAAGAAGATGAAGATACATATATAATACGTTTAGTAAATCCTGTTACTGGAAATGAATACAAAGCATATATTGCAGATTATTTATATATGAATGTATACTTTGTAGGTGATACTATTAAATAATTATTAATTTTAAAAACATTATCAAAATGGGAAAAAAAAGATCTGCTACAGTCCATACAGTGGACGGAGAAGAGTTAACATTCACATCAGTATCATTAGATTACTGCTGTGGAAATAGTAACGGAAGTTTAGTATCAATATGCGGTGAGAAGTTCGATATCATCGAGACTCCGTCCGTAGTATCTGAACTACTAGATGAACTGGAGGATTGAGTATGGAAGATAATCAATATCCTGTAGTAAAAAAATCGTCTAATGGATGCTTTTGGACGATATTAGTAGTCATTGCATTAGCAATCGCTACTGGAGTAATAGTGTTTCTGTGTCATGAGCCTATTGCTAAGATTGTTACGTCGGAAGACGAATCAGTTTGCATTGATACTGCAAAAGCTAGTGAGCCTGTACTAACAATACAGGAAGTTCTCAAATTTAGAGAGAATGTGAGGGAAGGTATGCGCATAGATAGTATATTTTTAGCAATGCCTGAAGCGATTCTTGTTGATATTCTTATGACGCATGGGACATCTTTGTCTAATAGCGACATAGTTTATATATATGAATCGAACAAAGAGCATTTCAAAGATATAAAAACTGGTGCAGATATCCAGAAAAATATTCTTACCATGGATTCTGTGAAGAATCCAAGAGACTCTCTAAGGCGTTAGAGATCAGCATTTTGCATAATAATCGAATAGTATTTGAAGAAAAACAGATTTGGTTAGCTTGCTTGTGAAAGTAGGCTAGTCTTCAGTAAATGACAAGCCTGTGGGGCGTAAGTAGCTAAGCAGTAATAGGATAGTATCAGCAATGCCTATTACGCTGAAACTGATTGCTATGATCGTGCGGACGTAAAAATCAGGTGGGTTGATAAGATTAGCTTAGCCGCTATTTCTGCTATTCCCTAGTATTGCTCTTACCAATACTTAAAACTTAGTGATTGCTATAATTGATTTCTTTTAATAACCTCGTTGAAAATGAGATTTAATAAGTAGTATTAGTCAGGATATATAGTGCTGTATATCTTTTCTCCGTTAACAAATTTGCCCATAGCACTGTGGGCACGTCGTCAAATTACTAACAATAAAATTTAAGCATATGTAGAAATGAAAACTAAAAAACAGGAATCCAAAAGGCACATAACTAGTATGATATTACATACTGGTCATCTCTATGCTAATATCCTAGCATTAACTAAGATATTAGGTATAACATTTAGTGATGCCAAACGGCTAGCTAGAAGTAAACCAAGTGAAGAAATTCAATTCGTTCCATACTTAGAAATTAATTCTAATCTCTCTACTGATGAGATTAAGAAGGAATTAGAAGAGTATGAGATCGAAATAAAAGTAATTAATCAATAATTATTATGAAAGCTGTACTAATTTTATTTTCAAATGACTTTGTCAATGAAGAAGCTAGAGCGCAAGCTATATCTACTATAGCTCAAATCATTGGACAAACAACAAATAGTAGTGGAACAAACTGTGTAGACATACTTGAGTATGACGACACTGAAATTGCTAAGCTGCTAATTGCTGATGCCGTTAACACAAGTGCTAAACATTCCTCTAAAACAACATTAGAAGATGAGTTACTTGACTTGTGTATCAAATTACGTGAAAGACTTGGTAGTCCTCTTGATTCAGATGAAGTTGTATTCAAGATGAGACTTGCAAAAGAACTTGTCAGTGACAAAGAGATAAGAGAACACAATACAAGAGTATTGAAGTATCTGCTCGGAGATGGCAAGTTACAAAGAAGTATAAACAAAATACTTACTGAACAGAACATGGAAAGTCTTCCGCGATATTTGAAAGAAATTAATAATTTCATTCATTTATTTTGATTATGGCAAATAAGGAGAAAGAAGTAAAGCAGGACTATAAGAAACGTCCTAAGCATAAGAAAATGGAACCTTACAATCGCAAAAAGTCATGGAAATAAGTAAAGAACATCCGTATGAAGATGCTTGTAAATTACTTGGCATCCGTCCTGTAGCTAATTATAAGAGCTACAAATTATTAGATGAAACTAGGAATTTCATCAAGTTAGAAACTGTTGCAAAAGCTTTGAACGGAGACTGGAAACCCAAAGTAATGGATCCCAAAGAAATACGATATTGCGTATGGGGATGGAATTACACAGATAACAGAAAACCTGCTGGGTTGCTCTATGTTGCTTCTAGCAATGGGCTCGGTGGTGCCTCTGCTGCTGTCGGCTCGTGCCTGGAACTCAAAGACGAAGAAACAGCACAAGAATTTGCAAAGTTATGCAAACCATTGATTGTCAAACACTTATTTGGTCGAGACGATCATGAAAACTTCAAATTCAATTTCTAACGATTGTCCTACACGTGATAATATTATCAACTGTAGTGAATGTGATCTTGAGTGTAAACTCAGAATGGCAACGAATAACAAAGAAGAGGTTCCGCCAGAGCCTCTACCCGCTGTTATATATTTCTAACTTAAATTGTTAGTATGGTGGATTCCAATCAACCCAAAGAACTGCAAATATACCAAAACCCTAATACATGTTAAATGTAACGGCTATTCAACGGCAATCTATATATCTATAGATAAAGGGAGAGAAGGATAGGGGTTATCTGTGAAATAAGAGATATGAATACACAGAGCAGTTCTTTTTAATTAGTAACCAATTTATCAAAAATATGGGACAAGCAAGAATTAGAGAAAATCTTTATCAACGATACGGAAAAGAAAAGGCAAGAGAACGTATCGTAGCTTATGAAGCTAGAGTAAAGGCTAATCTAGCTAGAGAAGCTATCTATTTGCAGATTATTCAAGAGAATAAATTGCGAAGAGAACAATCTTACGAAAATCGTACAGCAATAAAAGCTGGTACACGTGAGTCTTACAGACAGCGCAAGAGACGTTTAAACAAAGAACGTAGACTTGCAATGAAAAGTAAATAACTCAGAGATTATTAACATAAGTTCAACTTCTAAACATTATCAAAAAATGGCAGGAAAAGAAACAACGGTAGCAGATGTTACCAAAATTTCAGTAGAAAACATTGAAGAAGTCATCAACACCGGTTCTACAGTAACTGAAGAAGCAGCTAAAGAAGCAGCTGAACAGATTGCGAAGAAGCGTAAAGAAGAACTGACAGAACGTCTAGTTGAAACTACTTTACGTAGTGAGTATACTCGTAAATCTACTTACTTGAGTATGAAGAAAACAGACAAAGAGCGTGAAATCAAGCTCAACTATCTGAAGAAGTTCTCCGAAAAGGATGACAAATTACGAAACGGCGGTATCACTATTGAAGACTACGAAAAGGATTGTCAAGAACTCTATAAAGAGGCTAACAAACTGATTCGTGAAGTCGGTCAATGGTATGATGAACAGTTGAAGAAACTGTATAATCAGTATCCGAGTGCCCGCTATGATTGGAAATACAGTAGTATGTCCATGTAATTTCCACGCATCGTCCAAAATCATAGTACTCTAGCAGTAGAAATACTGACTACATAGTCTAGATTAGAGAAAGTAGCAAATCTTGGATCATCGTTTAGGATTGGATCTTCATATAAGCAACTCTAGTGTGAATTAACACACATGCAAACAAGTGTAAGGCGTAGCAATACGACCGATGCCGGAGCAGGACAGTATGACAACGTGCCACTGATCATGTGCCTAAGATCGTGAGGATGTAATTATAAATTGCGCAATATATAAATACAGATTCTATACTCGATGAGTATATTATGCAATAGCATTCTTATGATATCAAATCAGCACATTTTGGAATAGTGCGATGCTAGACATCATGCCGTATAGGGGCCGCAAGGTATCTTATACTTCCAAGCTTAAGTTATCAAAACGTTGTTACATAAAATAAAAGACCAAGAGTATGTAGCTTTGGTCGGCTACATACTCACTAAGAACTAACTATAAAAATAGCTGGGTTATTGTATAACATAACGAAGGCACACCAGTAGAGAGTGCTGTGAAATAGGCTTAAATAATAACCTATGAAGAATGGCTTAATTCTGCACGCGAGTTATACTTTAGTTAGTTCAAAACTATTGACTGTTAGGTCTATTTAAGCCTTCAGATGACGAGGGTTCGAGCCCCTCCAGGTCCACCTATTTTTGCATAATCAGAAAGGGCCTGTTTTGGATTTGAATCGTTGAAACTAAATAGAATAGGTCAATAATGCGAATAACTGGCAATACAAGTTATGTAACAGACTACACACGCTTAGTAGCGTGATGAGTCTGAACGGCTAAGCTAATGTCGTAAAAAGCTGGAGCATATCAGGTTAGATCAGACGTAGGAGCTGTCGGAGGGTTCGAATCCCTCTAATGCTACAATTAAATTAAGTTTAATCAATAAATTAATTTGAAATGGGATTAATTAACTTTATTAGGCAGAATCTTCCAGAGTCATGGGAGAAAGCCGCAACTGAAATGAAAATGAAGAGTGAGTTAATAACTCGACTTCATGCTAATGTTCCTCGTATCTATAAAAATAGATATCATTACAAAGAAGGAATGCGTTATATTAGGTCTGTATTTAACATATCGGCTGATAAGCTAGTTTACTACGTTGAAGCGTCAGATATCGACTTAGTAAAATGGGAAAAACTTACTAACAAAATTAAAGAAATCGAATATCAATGCGAGTAGTACCATGGTGGGTTTGGTTTGATTCCAAACAGGAAGAAAGAGAGTTCAAACAAATGTTAAACTCTTCAAAATCAGATATTGAAGCAATAGATAAAGTGTTGGATAAATATCCAAACTTAACTCTTGATCAGGCTTCTGGTATAGTAGATAACTTTAAAAAAGAAATTAATAAGTCATGAGATTAAATGGACCCGGCGTATATCAAATTGTCGGAAGTAATATAGAACTATTAGCAGTAGTTGTTGGTGAAGCTCCTTATTTGAGGATAACATCTGCAATTATCATGAATGAAGCATTTCAGAATGCAAAATTCAGAGAAGTAAAGGAAGAATCCTATGAGATCCAGAGTATATATAATCATCCAGATAGCTATGTATGTTATCCATACGAAGGATCAGAAGTATGTCAGCTACCCATTGAAAGAAGATCAATGCGTGGCAGTAAGATGCCCATCACAACAGATGATGAGTATAACGAATTTAAACGTAGATACATCAATGATACATCTATTCCTGGAAGAGGAACTATGAGTACTAAGATGTATATTATGGATAGAACTGGTTGGTCAGCTGCACAAGCACAACTAGTTATTTGCAAACTAGCCAAAGAAGTAAAGAAAGAAAATGGTAATATACAGTATTACAAATAGGGCATATACTCCATGGGGTAAAAGATATAATCTATTTCACTGGAGAGCATCGTGGTGGGTATATATCAGTCTTGCAGAAAGAGAGAGAAAGTTATCTTTTAAAGCTGATAAACCGGTAAACCACATATTATATTGGTTTGATACTAATATACTCCAGAGAATAGGAAGAGATTCCAATTTTACTCTAAATGTCCGCATTAGAATAGTATGTGGAATGATTAATAAACTCAATCCTGCAAAGATATCTATGGAAATGAAAA
>ENA-OWZM01000056-OWZM01000056.1-human-gut-metagenome-genome-assembly--contig:-NODE-56-length-87300-cov-20.4127_pt1 | contig 87300 bp, 86 predicted proteins | sample MGYA00249259_ERZ652113 | MGnify/ENA primary metagenome ERZ652113 (study PRJEB26925, sample SAMN05827264) | human gut metagenome | biome: ENVO:2100002; feature: ENVO:00000062; material: ENVO:00002003...
AGATTTTATCTGTTTTTATTTTCCCTTCGTTTCAATACATTGGCTAATGGGCAACCATCTATTGCCAGCAGATATTACTGGGTATGCTCACCATTTTCGGTCCGATACAATGGGCGTTCTCTCTTTTACCGAAATGGGAAGGTGCATGGGCTAAGTGGCTGATACGCTATCTGACGGTGCATTTCTACGGTGCCATGCTCTACTTCGTAGGTTTCTACGTCCTGCTGCTCTTTGACATCGTGCTCTGCATACAGGTGGAGAACCTCACAGCCATCACGGAGAGCGAGCAGACAATGGCAGCCTACCTTCAGAACTCCTTCTTCTCTGCCGGCTACCTCATGGCAGCGAGCATCGTGGCATTGAAGTGCCTGAACCTCGTGCCCGACCTTGCCGCATGGATGATACCAGAGGGTGATACGGCATTCTCTACCCGAAACTTCGGTGAAGGTGTGGCACAGCAAGCCAAGATGTCCACCCAGGGCATGATAAATAAAGTGATATAAACAAGAAAAGCGATTGAAAATATGGTTATCAAGAATCTCGAAAACAAGATCAAGCTGGTTTTGATTATCTGCTCCCTCTTCCTTCTGGGCTGTATCATCATCAGTATCTCCAGCATTTGGACAGCCAAGGTAATGGTGTCCGATGCCCATCAGAAAGTATATGTGTTGGATGGCAATGTGCCCATCCTTGTCCAGCGAAGCACCATGGAGGAGACTCTCGATGTGGAAGCCAAGTCCCATGTGGAGATGTTCCACCACTATTTCTTCACCCTGGCTCCTGACGACAAGTACATCAAATACACCATGGACAAAGCCATGTATCTGGTTGATGAGACAGGTCTTGCCCAGTACAACACGTTGAAGGAGAAAGGCTTCTATTCCAATATCATGGGTACGAGTGCCGTGTTCAGCATCTTCTGCGACAGCATCAACTTCGACAAAGAGAAGATGGAGTTCACCTACTATGGCCGCCAGCGTATTGAGAGACGAACAAGCATCCTTACCCGAGAGCTTGTCACGGCAGGACAGCTCAAACGTGTTCCCAGGACGGACAACAACCCTCATGGCCTGCTCATCACCAACTGGAGAACGCTTCTCAATAAGGATATAGAACAGAAAACCAAATTGACGTACTGATTATGGGATGGAAGAAAATGCTCGTCGGAGAAAAGATGCCTGACAAGGATGATCCAAAGTACCGCCAGAGGTATGAAGAAGAGGTCAAGGCCGGTCGCAAGTTCGCACGCACTCTCAAACTCGATGTGTTAGCCGTCAAGGTGCAGCAGTTTGCCAACAATCACAAACGACTGTTCCTTGCCCTTGTCTTCGGGTTTATCCTGCTCAGTTTCGGATTCAACATCTACAGGATGGTCGTGGTGTACAATCATCAGCAGTCCACCCAGAGTGCCACGGAGAGGCAGGAGCAGTTGATGCGGCAGAGACGCAAGAAAGTCAATACAGCCATCAGCAATGCCCACACCATACTGCCAGTCATGAACAGAGATAATCAAAAGAACAATAACCAAAATACAGAAAACAATGGATGCACTGAAGAAGATTAACTGGAAGCAGCCGAAGTATATGATTCCGCTTATCATCTACTTCCCCTTGCTGTTCGTCGGTTACTTTGTCATAGACCTTTTCCACACGGAGAAGGCGGAGATTCCTGATGGTCTTGCAACGACCGAGTACCTCAACCCCGACCTGCCAGAAGCAAAAATGAAGGGCGATGGCATTGGCAACAAGTATGAGAGTATGCTCAAATCATACGGAAAGATAGACGATTATTCAGCATTAGGAAACATTGAACGCAATGAAGAAGACACCCGTGAAGAGTACGAATCCAAGTACACCGATGAAGAACGTGAGCAACTCGAAGCACAGGAAGCCGCGAAGCTCGCTGAGATGCAGAGACAGCTACAGGAGAGCGCACAGAAAGGTCAGGAAATCGCCCAAGGAGGTTCACCATCCGAGGAAGACCGCATAGCACGCAGCAAGCAACGTGAACAGGAAGCCATGGATGAGCTCAACCGTGCCATTGCCCAGGCAAGGCTCCAAGCGCAGCAATCTATGATGCCAGCTGCAACAGACACTGCTGATGCGGGGCAAAGAGAAGGAAAAGTTGAAGCCTCTGACAAGAAGAAAACCGACGATGATGAGCCACAGGAGGTTGTAAAGAAGGTGAAGGTCACCTCCGACTACTTCAACACCCTCTGTGACAACGACAAGGAAACCAGCCTTATCAAGGCTATCATTGACGAGAACATCAAGGCTGTTGATGGGTCAAGAGTCAGGCTCCGTCTGCTTGACGACATCGAAATCAATGATATTGTCGTGCCCAAAGGCTCATACCTATATGCCACGATGAGCGGATTCGGTTCACAGCGTGTGAAGGGCAATGTGCAGAGCATCATGGTTGACGATGACATCATCAAGGTCAGCCTTGCCTTGTATGACACTGATGGACTGGAAGGTCTTTACGTACCGAGCAGTCAGTTCCGGGAGACCACAAAGGATGTGGGCAGCGGTGCATTGAGCAACACCTCCAGTCTCACCAACAGCTCCACCACGTCAGGCAACAGCCTCGCCACTTGGGGAGCGCAGACCATCACCAACGCCGTGCAGAAGACCAGCAATGCCATCAGCAAAGCCATCAAGAAGAATAACGCCAAGCTGAAATACGGCACATTTGTGTATCTCATCAACTCCCGTTCAAACAAAAAGGACAAATAACTCGTGCATAAACAAAAGACAAAATGAATATGAAGACTATCAAAAGAATTGGCGCATTAGCCGTATGCGCCCTGGCAGCCCTCCCCTCTTTGGCACAGCAGACCTATCAGGAGATGGAGCAGCTCACCATCAATGAGAATGTCACCACAGTCATCACTGCATCCGAGCCTGTGCGCTTCGTTGACATCTCCACGGATGCCGTCGTTGGCGACCAGCCCATCAACAACACCATCAGGCTCAAGCCCAAGGAGGGTGCCGATGTTCATGCCGATGGGGACATCCTTGCCATTGTTACCATCGTGACGGAGCGTTACCGCACCCAGTATGCGCTCATCTATACCACACGTCTGCAGGAGGCAGTCACCGACAAGCAGATACAGCCGCACGAGAAGATTCCGTACCACAATCCATCTGTCTCCATGAGTACTGAGGACATGACCAAATATGCCCGAAAGATATGGAACTCCCCGGCAAAAATACGGAATGTGAGCACACGTCAGCATCGGATGACCATGCGCCTGAACAATATCTATTCCGTAGGCGAATACTTCTTCCTGGATTTCAGCATTGAGAACCGCACCAATATCCGCTTCGACATCGATGAGATACGTGTCAAGCTCAATGACAAGAAGATGTCAAAAGCCACCAATGCGCAGATGGTTGAGCTGACTCCTGCCATGATGCTTGACCAGTCAAGAAGCTTCAAATATGGCTACCGCAACGTCATTGTGTTGAAGAAGATGACCTTCCCCAATGACAAGGTGCTGACCATCGAGATTTCCGAGAAGCAGATAAGCGGACGTACCATCTGCTTAGACATCGATTACGAGGATGTCCTCTATGCAGACTCGTTCAATTCGTGCTTAATGATGGAGGAATAGGACTATGAAGAGATATGTATTATCATTGATGATGGGGCTATGCATGACAGTTGCATCGTTTGCCCAAAGCCATAGTGACCGCATCAGCCTTGGTGTAGGAGCATTGTACGAGCGAGGTCTTGACGCAACACTCTCATGGGAGCATGAAACCCGTTACCACAATGCTTGGGAGTACTTCTTCAATGCCTACCTGAAATGGGATGAATGTGCTTCCTGCGGTCATGTCTGCCCAGAGTCTTTCTGGAACAACTATCGTACATGGGGCATCGGTGCTGCCTACAAGCCCTGTGTCACAAGAGGACGCAACAATTACGGAAACCTACGCATCGGAGCCAGTGCTGGCAGCAATACCGACAAGTTCGTCGGCGGTATTCATGTCGGTTATGAGCACAACTTCGCCCTCCGTCATGGTTGGGGATTGTTTGTGCAAGCCAAATGCGACCTGACCCTTCCCAAGCGAGAAGACCTGTTCAGGACAGGCATAGTGATAGGATTCAAGATACCAACCCTAAAGAAATAATAGCGATGAAGATAATCCATTTCATGTTTACTGCCGTCATAGCAGCCGTTTTCGCCTCATGTGACGAGCATATGGACTTTCCTGATACAGCGATGAAGATAGGTGACATTGTCTGCACTGACGGTGCCATTGTGCGCTATGAGGATGTAGATTCGTTACACAAGACACCTATTGCCGTTGTCTTCTACGTCAACCACAACGAGGATGTGGAAGGAAATGGCTATGCGGTATATCTTGACGACTTTGCCACCTTAGCCTATTCAGACTCTCTCGGCATCACACATAAAACATCCGCAGACCTTATGGCCTACGATGGTAATAGCAACACCCACGCCATGTATTCCACGGGCACTTCACCTGCTGCAAGTATAGTCATTGATATGTGGGCATACCGGCAGAGTGCCTATATACCCTCTGTGGCACAGATGCGTCTGCTCTTTAGTGTCAAGAAGTCTGTCAACCCGCTGATTGAAAAGTGTGGAGGGACACCGATACCTGATGACGCAGACCTCTGCTGGCATTGGACATCGACAGAGGTACAGGGGCAGGAAACAGCCAAGGCATGGCTCTATTCTCTTGGAAGTGGCTCAATACAGGAAACGCCCAAGACACAGCCACACAAGATACGCCCAATTATCACACTAAACAATTGATTACTAAGTCATAGTAATATAATAATTCATCTTAATGTTTAACATCAAAAATTACAAGCAATGAAAAAGAATTTGTTTCTTATGTTTGGACTTGGAGCCATGCTCCTCACGTCCTGTGACCAAGACATCGTCAATGAGATCTACCTGCCAGGCGGAGGTGGCTCGGTGGTTGTGACCGACAGTACATCATCCAAGCAGCTACAGGTGTTTACCAACCTGGAGATGCTGCACCCAGCCGTATCGACACGAGCCGTGGACAACCAGTGGGAGGCGAATGACATGATTGGCATCTCCTCCACAGGGATGATGGACAACATGAAGTTCACTCGAAGTGGCAGCACCAACCAGTTTCTCGGTGCCAGCACCGTGTGGTTTAAGGACACAGACACCCACACCTTCAATGCCTACTATCCTTACATGGCAAATCCTACTAACGACATCATAGAGTTCCAAGTGCCGGAAGCAGCAGTACAGAGTGAGCAGAAGGTCAATGATTTCCTGTTTGCCAGTGGAACGGCATCATACGCCAGTCCGAGCCTTACATTGAACTTCACCCATCAGATGGTGCGTGTCATCATCAAGGTCTATACCTCACCCGAATACGGTTTCACCACCAACGATTTTGCAGGAAGCCTACTCACGTTCAGCGGTTATTTTGACAGCGGTACTTTCAATATCAAGACCGGAAAGGTGGAATGCAGTGACGAGTCTGTGACGACCTATTATTTCGGCGACCCTCAAAGTGACCACATGGAATATACGCTTTATGTTCCTGCACAGGTTATGCCGGACATGACATTGCAACTGAGTAATGGGGAGAACTTTGTATTCCTCACAAACGACACGTGGAAAGCAGGTCATTCCTACAGCTATTCATTGAAGCCTGTGCGTAACACCCTGGAGGTTATATCAGCAACTATCTCTCCGTGGACAGTAGAGTCTGAGAAGACCATCAACGGCTACGAATAAAACTTAAAAGAGGATTGGAGGGTGTTCACCGTGGCATCCTTCTTCCTTTTCTAATTATTACCCAACATCATAGTAAAGTAAATGGAAGAAAGCAAAGAGTTACAGGGTTTTTACAAGATATTCAGGGCTGTAGTGTATATCTCACTGCTTATGGAATTTTTTGCTTATGCATTGGAGCCAGAGCAGCTGGACTTCCTTGGTGGGTTGGTTACAGACATCCATTCACGCATCAAACGATGGATGATATACCATGATGGCAACCTTGTCTGGAGCAAGATAGCCACCATACTGCTTATCTGCATCACCTGCATTGGTACGCGAAACAAGAAACATCTGGAGTTCGATGCACGCAGACAGGTCTTATATCCTTTGGTCGGCGGACTCTTTGTTACCATATTGTCTATCTGGCTCTTCGGTCATCGGATAGACACACGGTTCTACACCATCACGCTGAACATCTGGCTCTATATGGCAGCCTCTATCCTGGGTACAGTCTGCATCCATGTGGCTCTTGACAATATCTCCAAATTCCTGAAGGAAGGGCTGTTGAAAGACAGATTCAACTTTGAGAACGAAAGCTTTGAGCAATGTCAGGAGCTGCAGGAGAATAAGTACAGCGTGAACATCCCCATGAGGTACTACTACAAGGGCAAGTTCCGCAGGGGATGGGTGAATATCGTCAATCCGTTCCGTGGCACATGGGTAGTAGGCACGCCAGGTTCGGGTAAGACCTTCTCCATCATCGAGCCTTTCATCCGTCAGCACAGCAGGAAAGGCTTTGCCATGGTGGTATATGACTACAAGTTTCCTACCCTTGCGCAAAAACTCTACTACCACTACAAGATCAACCAGAAGGCAGGCAACCTTCCTGACGGATGCAAGTTCAATATCATCAACTTCGTCGATGTAGAGTACTCCCGACGTGTCAATCCTATCCAGCAGAAATACATTGGCAACCTTGCAGCTGCCAGCGAGACGGCTGAAACGCTCCTGGAGTCATTGCAGAAAGGCAAGAAAGAAGGTGGAGGTGGCAGTGACCAGTTCTTCCAGACATCTGCCGTCAACTTCCTGGCTGCCTGCATCTATTTCTTCGTGAACTACAAGAAAGTGCCATACGACAAGGATGGCAATGCCCTTATTGCAGAGATGACCACCGACCCCAAGACTTTCATCCAGAAGCCTACAGGACGTGTCTTTGACCATACAGGCAGGGAGGTGGAAGCTGCCTACTGGCTTGGCAAATATAGCGACATGCCCCATATCCTTTCTTTCCTCAACCAAGACTACAAGGTCATCTTTGAGGTGTTGGAGACCGACCCTGAGGTTGCCCCGTTGCTTGGTCCGTTCCAGACTGCCATGAAGAACAATGCCATGGAGCAGTTGGAAGGTATGATTGGTACGCTGCGTGTCTATACATCTCGTCTCGCCACCAAGGAGTCGTACTGGATATTCCACAAGGATGGCGATGACTTCGACCTGAAGGTCAGCGACCCGAAGAATCCAAGTTATCTGCTGATAGCAAATGATCCTGAAATGGAGAGCATCATCGGTGCCCTCAATGCCCTTATCCTCAACCGTCTTGTGACAAGAGTGAATACCGGTCAGGGCAAGAACGTGCCTGTCAGCATTATCGTCGATGAGTTGCCGACCCTGTACTTCCACAAGATTGATCGTCTGATTGGCACAGCCCGAAGCAACAAGGTCAGTGTGGCATTAGGCTTCCAGGAACTGCCACAGCTTGAATCCGATTATGGCAAGGTGGGTATGCAGAAGGTCATCACCACTGTTGGTAATGTGGTGAGCGGTTCAGCAAGAGCAAAGGAAACCCTGGAATGGCTCAGCAATGACATCTTCGGCAAGGTCGTCCAACTCAAAAAGGGTGTCACTATCGACAGGGATAAGACCTCCATCAATCTCAATGAGAATATGGACAGCCTCGTTCCTGCAAGTAAAATCTCCGATATGCCGACAGGCTGGATATGCGGTCAGGCAGCCCGTGACTTCATCAAGACCAAGACCGGTCGTGGTGACAGCATGAATATCCAGGAGTCAGCAGAGTTCCAGACCTCGAAGTTCTATTGCAAGACCGACTTTGACATGAAGGAGATTGCCAAGGAGGAGGCAGACTACGAGCATTACAAGATACCGAAGTTCTACACCTTCCCATCGAAGGATGCCAAGGAACGCATCCTGTATCAGAATTTCGTAAGCGTCAATGCTGATGTCAAGGAAATGATAAAAACCATTTTGATGTTTAAGGTAAAGACTTAGTAAACAACGAAAAACAGATTATATATGAAGAAGTTATTCATGATAACGGCTACCCATGCATTAGCCATACCGGGTTTCGCACAGACAGGCTCGGAAGCATTATTGGGAGCATCGGACGGCATCTACAGTTATGTGCCGTTCATTCAAGGTCTTTGTTATGTCATTGCGGCACTTATAGCCATTGTCGGTGCAGCGTCCGTATATATGGCTATGCAGACCTCACCGCAACAGGTTTCAAAGCGAATTGTCACGAGTGTGGGCAGCTGCCTTTGTTTTGTCTGCATGGCTATCTCCTTACCTCAGTTCTTTGGCTATGAGTCATATTCTGTGGGCAACGGCTCCGACATCGCTATGAACGGAGCAGGAGGCTCATCCAATGGCTTCCTTACCACAGACAAGGGTGGCATTTCCCAAAGTGGCATCATCACAACCATTCCACCATTGTCTGACAAGGCGGGCAACTGGATAACCTTCCCTCCAGGCTCAAATATGGACATCGCCAACAGTCTTATGGACATCTACAACCACATGGGGTCTGGTGTTACTGGCACTTATGGGCGTACACTTGATTACATCAACAATGAGTTCCGTCATGGAAATATTTCTCAGAGTACATACGACCAGATGATTGCCATGGCAGGCAGTCTGCCGCATAACTAAGACACGTCAAACACATAATGAAACTAAAGATTATCAGTATTATCGCTCTGATTTCAATAAGTTTATCGGTCAATGCCCAAACTCAGAAGTCCTCCGATGGAAATGAGGCAGCATCAAAAACGCTCTTTGAACTATCCCCCTTCGAGCGAGCGGTTTGCTGTATCAGGTTCTATGAAGGGCTACACCGCAAAAAGGATTATCCGTATGTCGGGTATGGACACAAACTACGCCCAGGAGAAAGATACTCCTCCAATATGACTGCAAGGGAAGCGGAAGTCCTGCTGCGGAAAGACCTCAGAGAACTCTGTGCCATGTTCCGTTCATACGGCCAGGACTCCCTGCTTCTTGCTGCGTTGGCTTACAACATCGGTCCTTATAAAGTCCTTGGCTGCAAGGGCAGATACCCGAAGAGTACCGTCTTGAAAAAGCTGGAAGCCGGTGACAGGAATATCAGAGACGACTATGTAAAGTATTGCCGTTGGAGGGGCAAAAGAGTCCCCTCCATCGAGCGACGACGATATATTGAACTTATGCTGCTTTTCACTCCATGACAGAAAACGAACCCATAAAAGCCGTATCAGACGGCATCACTTTCCTATCCACTGGCAGATACTACTATGGTATCAACCAGTGGATAGCCCATAGTATTAAGGAGGGTGACTCTGATGCCATTGACTATGCTGCAAGGAGAATGGCACCCCTCGTACCAGCTAATGCTGTCCTTGTTCCTATCCCCGGTCATCATGGACTCGCAGACCAGACCCTACGTTTGTCACAAGCCCTCTCGTCTTATACTCGTCTCCCTTTCGTAGATGCCTTACGAGGCAGAGAGCATGAATCACAGTACGAGGCAAAGAAAAGAGGACATCTGCTCTCTGGTCGAGAAATGGGATTTCATCAGATAAGAGAACTGCCTGCTGGCCGCATTCCCTGCCTTATCGACAATGTGGTAGATACAGGAGCTACAGCGAAAGCAGCTGCCGAAGCATTGGGCAATGCCATGGTGTTATCATTCGCCATGAGTGATAACCTTCTACAAAGAGAAAAGCATATAGGATTCAAACGCTAAGACATTTCACGATGCCAAGACCAAAGAAAAGAAGACAGCAAACGCTCCAACCAGCTATCGTCTATCAATGTAAGGACTGTGCCAACAGCTATGACTGGCATAGCAAAGCTCTGGATGGCCATCTTATCCTATGTCGTTGCAAGTATAAACAGCAAGGAGGTCGGTATTGCATCTTCCTGAAAGATCCACAGTGTGAGCACTTCATCAAGCGTTCTGCTGGGCAGGAAGGCTAATACTCAAATATCCAAGACATATCATCGTATGGACACCACTTGCTAAACAGTGTCTCGATGTAGAGAACCAACCCAAACTGATGCAAAGGCATCGACTTTGCGAACTTTAGCTTCTTACCTTTCAGTTTCTTGATTACCTCCTGCGCTTGTTCTGCCCACATATCCATATTGATATGGTTAGTGCAGAACATCATTTCTCCATGCCAGAACTTCCCCTTGATGTCGTTCTCCCATTCTTTAGGACAAGATAGTTCACCATGGTAGTATTTGCATAGAGAAGCATATTCTTGCAATAAAGCAGGTTGTCTATGTACACCGTCCTCTTCCTGGACATTTGTCTTAGAAGATTTGCTGTTCCCTTTCAGAATGATTTTGCTGATGATAGACCCTCTAAAATACCTATATACAACTTCCCTAAGATAGACTGTATAGGGTTGAATCTTTACTTCATCAACCAGACGGCGAATATCATCTAATACTATACCTTCGCTCTTAATTCTTCCCAAAGTTACATGAAGATAAAAGTCTGAATATATTGCAGAACCAGTATTGATGATTTCCTCTCGGATTTTCTTGTTTAGCGATAGTAACTCTTCAGGGATGTTGCTTGCAGCTAGATGAATGATGTGCATCCCCGAATGTGTAGTGAATACGCCAAACTTATCAAAAGTAATTTCTATCGGTGGAATATTAGCAAAGTATTTGCAAGTGATGTGTCTTATATCATCAACACAATGTGTCTCATCTATAAAGGCCATTGTTATATGATAATAACCAAGCTGCCAATGAATAGGCAAACCTTCTAATCGGTGTCTGAGACTATCAAAACAATCTGTCTGATAGGCAAACGGCACCTTGATTTCAATATAGCTTTTTTTCTCCATGTACGATAAGCGTAAAGGTTCCAGACTGCAAAAATACTATCAATTTGTGAAATCTATCTGCACAGAAAAGGAGACTGTGTTTTTTATTCTGTGACCGTTATTCTGTGCCTTACGTCCACAAAATTACATAAAATCATATATAAATTGATAGAAAAATCAATTATTTTGCAGGTAAAATGAAATTTTCGTACCTTAATCACTGGTTTTCTCAGCAAAAAAATGTAATTTTGCAACATACTAATATAATTAGAGGTAACATGGAAACAAAGCCCTTAAACAGAATCAAGGTAGTCATGGCAGAGCGTATGGTCTCCAATAAAGAATTAAGCGAGATGTTACACAAGGACACTGCTACAATATCAAGATGGGTAACAAACACCTCGCAGCCCAATCTGGAGAGCCTTATTGAGATAGCCAAGGCCTTAAAATGCGATGTTGGCGAACTGGTTAGAATGGATGATTCTACCATCCTGAAAAACCAGCTATAACTCTAAACACAAAGTCATATATGCCAGTAAATAAGAATGCGCTATTGCGTTATAGAATTTTAGACAGATGTTTCAGTGACCGCCATCACTATTATGACATCGATGAGCTTCTTGACAAAGTCAATGAGGCTTTTCTTGATATATATGGAAAGACTGTCAGCCTTCGTCAAATACGAGCTGATATATCATACATGAAAGATAGAGTGTTTTATGATGCTCCCATCGAAGCCATTCCTTATGACGGAAAGAAATGCTACTATCGCTATTCCGATCCAGACTTTTCCATTTTCAACAGCGATTTGAGCAACGAGGAAGTCGAGAAACTTCGTACTACGATTGAGATGCTCGGTCGTTTCAGAGGCATCCCAGGTAACGCATGGCTGGAAGAGGTGATTTCAAATCTTGAATACCGATTTGGTGTGAAGTCAAACAATGATAACATTGTAGCTTTTGACCAGAACTCACAACTTAAAGGAATTGAGTATCTATCAGAGCTTATTGATTCTGCGGTAAACCATACCCCACTTAAAATCATATACAAGACCTTTAGCGGAATAGAAAAGACACGAATCGTCCATCCATATCATCTAAAAGAGTACAACAATCGCTGGTTCCTATTCGGTTTGCAAGAAAGCGACAAGCATGAGAACTTTATAACGAATATGGCTCTCGACCGTATTGTCAGCTTTTCTCGACCTTCAAATATAGCGTTCATCCCCAATAATGATATTGATTTCTCAACACGGTTCAAGGATGTTGTTGGTGTTACTATACCAGACGAACATCCCAACATAGAGGAAGTCATATTGAAGTTTGACCCAGTACGTTTTCCCTATATAGTTTCAAAACCAATTCATTCCAGTCAGAAAATAGTGAATGAAGAAGAATATACCTTATCCTTACATGTCAGACCTAATAAGGAACTTGAAGCACAGATATTCTCGTTCGGTTATCAGGTAGAAGTTCTTAAACCAGAATGGTTAAGGCAGCAAATTGCAGGAAAAATTGCAGAAACTTATAAAAAATATTTTCCTATGCAGAAAGACTGCACAGATAACTTGTAACTTTGCACTCGATAATTGATTGTTTCATCTTTTAATTCATTTTTGAGTATGCAGAATACACAGCAGAATTCATTCGCAGAGTACGTAATTAACATGGTTTGTGATTTCATGAACTATTGTAGAGGTAATATGTCAATTACTGACATGTTTACACCTACTCTTGCGGTGTTGTATGCAATGCATAAAGGTTATCATATCAAGGTCTATGATAATAGACAAATGGAGTTCTATACTGATATAAATAATGACGATAAGTTATATCATGATCTTCTAGGTCTGATTCCTCATGATGCACACATAGAAAGAGCTTTGTGTAGATTAATAAATAATCTTGAATCTATAAGCCGAGAAGAGTTCAATGCTGTCTACGTTGAAGTTCTCGCAGGTCTTTTTGATTATATGGCATCTCACTCTGGTAAGACTGGAGGCGAATTCTATACACCTTCAGCCATTACAAAATTGATGGCTTATTTTGTAAATAAAGAAGAGTGCGGTGAAATCTTTGATCCATTCTGTGGAACTGCATCCATCATTCATGAGTTAAACAAGGATGGTCAGATAGTTATGTTTGATGGTCAAGAGTTAAACCTTCAAACGTCGATTTATGCCAGACTTAATACAGAAGCCTACTATCATTGTGATAATTCGATTGGAAATTACGATTCAATTGCAAAATGGAACAACGGTCGCTTTGATGCCGTAGTTTCATGTCCTCCTCTGGGTTTGAGATTTTCTCCTGAACAGAGATTCTGTGCAGAACATGTTTCTCCTTATTGCTTAAACAAAAGCTTAGAGGAGATATTGCTCAAACGTGCTTTCCATGAAAACAATGCAAGAGTTGTCGTAACATTATTCTCTATGGGATTCTGTTACAAGGGAGAGCCTGGCAGTTACGAATATGAATTGCGAAAGGAGCTGATTGAACGCAACTTAGTCGATACTATTGTTGCGCTTCCATCAAACATACTTTATGGAACAAGTGTGCCTTGCATCATATTGGTGTGTAAAAGAAATCGCGAGAGTAACGAGCCAGTAAAGTTTATCCATACAGAGGATTACTTTACAGGAACAGGCAGAAAGCGTGTATTTGAATATGACCGTTTTGTAAAAATGATTGAAGGGGACGAATGTGATTGTGAAAAAATCACACTCGACGAGATTCGTCTTTTTGCATACAATCTTTATCCTTCTTTGTATTTCAAAAGAGATTACAATCTCAAAGAAGGTCAAGACATGGTTAGACTTGAAAAGTTGCTAACACCTGCAGAAGGCATCCTGACTTCCATGGACGAAGCAAATGAAATTATCTCAAATTCAGAATTAAGTAATAATTTCATCGGAATCTTGCTGAATGCGGGAAAAACTTCAACTCCATCAAGAACTCGTAGCGGCGTGATCTGTTACAATAGTGAATCTGACAATTCCAAGTATCTTCTGGTATCTAATGTTTCTGGTGAGAATAGATATGCTATTCATACGGATAAGAAAGAGTTCTTTTGTCCTTCTAATGTAAAGGTGTACAAAGTAAACGAAGAACTTGTTACTCCTGAATATTTGGTATACCTGTTATCAAACAGCTTTGCTATTACCAAGGGACGTATGCCTCTTTCTGGATTTATGATGCTCCCTATAATAATTGAGAGCATTGATAAACAAAAAGAAATTGTCAACAAAGAGGTTCAGCAGTTCCACCAGAAGGCAAAAAAGGAACAGGAAGCTGATGCGAAACGTTTAGGCGTGAAGCAAAGTGTTTCTGACCTTGAACACATGTTAGGGGCAACGCAAGTACGTATTGGAAAAATAATCTCTAAGTTAGAGAAGGCTACACCAGCTTCCGATAATTATACTGAAATTGTAAAGTCCCTGAAAGACAATGTCGAGTACATGAATCGAGTTATTCAATACAATAGTACAAGTATTGAAGAAGAGTCGTTCAATCTCAAAGAGGGTAATTTTATTGAGTTCATCCAGGATTATGCTGATGGCTGGAAAAATTACGGAGGTCCTTATTTTGAACTCTCTCTTAACAATGAAGTTGGTTCAGAGTTAAAGGCTAGATTTGATAAGACTCTGATGACGGTAATGCTTGATTCTATTTTGAACAACGCTGCACGACATGGTTTCGGTAAACGTAAAGGTGATAATCACCAAGTAGAAATATCCATATCTAATGTCAGCTACAAGGAACAACCCTACGTTTTGCTATCTGTTGCTAATAACGGATCGTCTTTTGCAGATGGATTTACCGTTGAAGACTACATTTCAAAAGGGCGTTTCGTATCTTCTACAGGTCGCTCTGGCTTAGGTGGTTATCATGTTCATCAGATAACAAAAGGACACAATGGATTCCTTTGTTTAGATAGTAACAAAATATGGAGTGTGATTGTAGATGTACTCATCCCATTAAGCATCACAGAAGAAAATAGCTATCCTGCGTATGAAAAAGAATGTGTATAATATAATTTGGGCAGACGACGAGATTGACGATCTGCTTGACGAAGATACAATCGAAGACCTTAAATCAAACGGATTTAAGGTCCTTGGCATGGCTCATGATGGTCAAGAGTTAGAATTATACCTTGACCAGTATAGTGAAATGGTAGATGCTGTAATAGTAGATGCAAATTTTAATGAGTCTGACATGGAAATTGTGAGTGAAAGAGACACTTCTGGTTTAACTTTTGCCAGAAGCCTCTATACTCATAAACTTTCTAAGTCTGTACCTTTCTTCATATTTACAAATCGCAGTGATGAGTTGTTAAAAGAAATATACCAGCATAACCCTAGATTTCTAGAAGATTTCCCACGTCATAAACGTTGGTTTAAAAAGTCTGGACAAGGCGAATACGACGAAATGTTTGAGGAGATCAAGAATGCTGTAAACGAAAAAAACACTCAGGACTTCCAGATAAGGAATAAATATGTTGCGGTATTCTCATGGCTACCAAATGAAATGTATGGCGAGATAATGGACATATTGAAAATCGTAGAGGATGGTGATGATAGAAATCCTTCTGTCTTCAATAATATTCGTAAAGTTCTTGATTGGATAATGAAAGAATTGAGCGAATACGGTATCTTGGCAATAAAGTTAACAGGTAGTAATCTTAATGATTGCAGCCGATTTCTCGGAAATGGCGACCTTCAAAAATATGTACCTCAATATATCCAACGCCAGATTCATTCGTGTTGTACAATCGCAAACGAGGGTTCTCATCGTTTGGTCTCAGATGAAGATGTACGCACTGGTTCTGCTCCATTTTTAGTAAGATCAACAGTATTTGAACTTCTCAATATCCTTGTCTGGTTTAATCAATTGCCAAAAGATGACGAATCAAGAAGGAATATCACGAATATAGCAGTTAATATAGCAAGTCAAATAAATAATGATAATACATTTTCGGATGAAGGTCAAGAACCTATCTTCGATGATGAATTTCATGTCTGGCATGTCGGTGATACACTTATTGGCGTAAAACGATGGGACGGTGGAAAAGTAGTGTTATTTGATAAGCAAGAAAATGGAACTAGTAATCCTAAAATCAAGGAAAAATATCCATTTTACGCAAAATATAAGAAAGTTTAATTATCTATGCAGATAGCTTGCACAGAAAGCCGCTAATTTTGCAATCGAAATAAATAAGAATATAAATTTTCAGCAATATGAGCAACGATATACAGCAGCAGACTACGGTCAACATTCAAGAGAAAGCAAATCTTATCTGGGCAATAGCAGATAAACTTGTAGGTGTGTATAAGCCACACGAGTATGGTAATGTTATTCTTCCTATGTGTGTCATCAAGCGTTTCGAAGACACTTTGACACCAACGAAACAGCAAGTTCTTGATACCAACGCTAAACTTGACAAAGACGGAATTGTTGTTAAGAAAGGATTCTTGGAGGCAGCTGCTGGTCAGCAATTTTATAACCTCTCACCTTTTACATTCCAGAATCTCCTCAATGACCCTGAAAATATCAAGGACAACTTTGAGTCATACCTCAACCACTTTTCAGAAAATGTGATTGACATCATACATCGTATGGATTTTGACCGAGAGATTCAGAAGATGGCTGATAACAATGTACTGTATCTTGTCATCAAGGAGTTCTGTACCCAAAAGGCATACCTTGGAGCTGATCAAGTCACAAGTGTTGATATGGGTTACATTTTCGAGGAACTTGTACGTAAGTTCTCAGAGAGTTATGACGAACAAGCCGGAGCACACTTCACGGCTCGTGACATTATATATCTCATGGCAGAGTTGCTTGTTGGTGACAATGAAGAGAAATTAGAGAATGAAGGTATCACAGCTTCAATCTATGATATGGCAATGGGAACAAGTCAGATGCTGGGTTGCCTTACAGAGCGATTCTTAAAGATTGATCCTGAAGCTGAGATAACAAGCTATGGTCAGGAGTTGAACAATCAGACTTTCGCTATAGCAAAGGCAGACACTCTGATTAAAGGTGGCAATGCTGACAACATGCGTCAAGGTGATACTCTTGGCGATGATAAATTCACAGGCTACAAGTTCGATTATATTATTTCTAATCCACCTTTTGGTATTGAGTGGAAGACATCAAAGAAAGCAGTAGAAGACGAACACCTTTTAGGCGAAGCAGGACGTTTTGCTCCTGGACTCCCTGCTATCGGTGATGGTCAGATGTTGTTCCTGCTCAATGGTGTAGCTAAGTTGAAGGAGGATGAAGGTCGTATGGCCATAATCCAGAATGGTTCAAGCCTATTTAAGGGCGACGCAGGAAGTGGTGAAAGTGAAATACGTGGTTATCTTCTTGAGAATGATTACCTTGAAGCTATAGTTCAGTTGCCAAATGACTTGTTCTACAACACAGGTATTGCTACCTACATTTGGATTGTAACTAAAAACAAGAGCGAGGAGCGTCAAGGCAAAGTTCAGCTTATAGATGCGAGCCAATGCTCAGACAAACGTAGAAAAAGCCTAGGTAACAAACGTGTTGAGATTAGTGATCGTTGCCGTGAGCTCATTGTGGAAGCATATAAAGACTTCACTAACTGGAGCTATCAGAGTGAAGACGAGACACTGAAGGTTGAAAGCAAAGTGCTCGACAATGAATATTTCAAGTACTCAAAACTCACTGTAGAACGTCCACTTGTTGACGAGGAGACGGGCCAACTTATACTCAAAAAGGGTAAAGCACAGGCAGACAGTAAAAAGCGAGACATTGAGAATGTACCTTGGACCGAGGACATCGACGAGTATATGGAAAAGAACGTATTACCATACGCGCCAGACGCCTGGATAGACGAGAAGAAAACAAAGATTGGTTATGAGATACCATTCACTCGTGAGTTCTATAAGTATGTTGCTCCACGCCAAAGCGAGGACATTTTCTCGCATCTAAAGGAACTGGAAGCTTATGAAACAGATTTGATGACAAAAATTCTGGGATAAATATGACTAAGACATACGATACATATAAGGACAGTTGCATCGCTTGGATAGGTGAGATCCCCAGTGAGTGGAAGGTTGTTCGCCAAAAAAATGTTTTTACATTAGGAAAAGAACTGGTGGGCGAAAAATGGTCTTCAACTCAGTTGCTTTCTCTTACGACAAAAGGCATTAAGTGTGTAAACATTGGTACAACTTCAGGGAAAGTACCAGATTCTTACAATACTTACCAAATTGTTAAACCAAATAATCTGGTGATGTGCCTGTTTGACCTTGATTGCTCCGCAGTATTCTCTGGTATAAGTAACTGTAACGGCATGATTTCGCCAGCATACAAAGTTCTGACGGTGAATGAGAATTCGGATCCTAGATATTATGCATATTGGTTTGATTATATTTTTGACGGTAGAAAGTATATGTTTCTATCAAAGAATATTCGATATTCTCTTACTTATGATGAATTTGCATCTTTAGGAATAGTAATGCCTTCATTAGAAGAGCAACAATCCATTGCCTCATTCCTTGACAAAAAATGTTCAGAGATCGACTCATTGATTTCATTACAAGAGGAAATGATTACCGAATTACAGGCTTACAAGCAGTCTGTAATCACAGAAGCCGTAACAAAAGGTTTAAATCCAAAAGCCGCTATGTTTGATAGTGGTGTAGATTGGATTGGAGAAATCCCACAAGGTTGGAGTGTAAAATTGCTGTCTAAGATTATCTGGCTACGTGCAAGATTAGGTTGGAAAGGACTTAAAGCTGAAGAATATGTAGAAACAGGCTATCCGTTCCTTTCTGCTTTTAATATCGTAAACAATAAGCTTGATTGGACTGATTTAAACTTCATAAATCAGCAGCGTTACGATGAATCCCCTGAAATAAAACTATCCGTTGGCGATGTGTTAATCGTTAAGGATGGTGCAGGCATTGGAAAGACTGCTAGAATTGACGAACTTCCTAACGGAGAGTCAACTGTAAACAGTTCTCTTGGGGTTATTACTCCATCGGAAATGCTTGATTATAAGTATTTACACTATTTCTTACTAAGTAATCCTTTCCAAAACATGGTTGGTTTTTTGAAGAATGGTATGGGTGTTCCACATTTGACGCAGGAAAATATGAAATCTGTCCGAATACCTGTCCCAGAAATAGAAGAGCAACAACTAATTGCCACCTACCTCGACGAAAAGACCCAGCAGATTGACTCTCTCATTGCTCTGAAGCTTGAGAAGATAGAGGAACTAAAGGTATATAAAAAGAGCATAATCTACGAATATGTAACAGGTAAAAAAAGAGTTTAACTATGACACATACAGGTTTACACGAAAAGAACTTTGAAGCTGATATTGAACAGTATCTGCTCACAGAGGGAGGCTACATCAAAGGTAGCCAGAAGACATACGATAAAGAGAAGGCCATAGACCTTGATACGTTGATTTGCTTTATCAAAAACTCTCAGCCAAAGGCATGGGAGAAGTTTGAGCGTGTCTTTGGTGCTACAGCCAAGGCAGAACTCTATAAGACCATGCAAGGCGACATTCTAAAGTATGGTCTGATTCACACTCTACGTAAAGGCATTAAGAATCGTGGAATTGAGATTCAGTTATGCTACTTTGCTCCTGCTTCATCGCTCAATCCAGAACTTATCGAGAAGTACAACAAGAATATTCTTGAATGTACTCGACAGTTCGTATATAGCAAAGACATCAAGAACTCCATCGATATGGTACTGTCTTTGAACGGTATTCCTGTAGTTGCCATTGAATTGAAGAACCAGTTTACTGGACAAGATATAAACGACTCTATTGAGCAATGGAAGAGCAACCGTAATCCAAAAGAGCCTCTTTTCCACTTTGATAATCGTATTTTGGCTTATTTTGGTTGTGACCTTTACGAGGCAGCAATGGCTACTGAATTAAAGGGAGAAAAGACATTCTTCATGCCGTTCAACCAAGGTAGCAATGGTGCAGGTGAAGTCGGTGGTTCAGGAAACCCTCAGCGTGATGACGACGAATATGTTACATCTTATTTCTGGAAGGATGTACTCAGAAGAGACGTTCTTTTAGCAATCCTTCAGCGATTCATTATGCGTCAGGAAGAGACTACTATCTCCCTTATCCAGGATAAACATGGAAAAGAGAAAGAAATCTCTGAAACCAAGACAAAGATTATCTTCCCACGTTACCATCAGCTTGATGTTGTAGAAAAGCTTATCCGCGATACGGAAGCGAATGGTTCTGGTACCAACTATCTGATTCAGCACTCAGCTGGTTCTGGTAAGTCAAACTCTATTGCGTGGCTGACATACCGTCTGGCTTCACTCCACAACAAGGACAATGCAAACATCTTCAAGGGTGTATTCGTTGTCACAGACCGTCGTGTTTTGAACCGTCAGCTTCAAGAAACCATCCTCGGCTTTGAGCATGTTGATGGTACAGTAACAACTATCACTGAGGATGATAGCAATGCAAGCGAAAAACTCAAAGATGCAATCAACGCAGAGAAGACAGGTATTGTCATCACCACTCTACAGCGTTTTCCACAAATCTACGAGCAGATTAAGAAACACGGTGGTGAAAACTATGCTATCGTTGTCGATGAAGCCCATTCAAGCCAAAGCGGTAAGAGTGCAGAGAAGTTAAAAGCTGCATTGGCTGATACTGATGAAGCACTGAAAGAACTCGCAGAATGGGAGGATAAGACTGTTGAAGAACTGGAGAAGGAACAAGATCGTCTGATGCTTGACCTCCTCAGTCAAGGTCAGCATAATAACCTCTCGTTCTATGCCTTTACTGCAACTCCTAAGCCTAAGACACTCCAGACTTTCGGCATTCTTGCTCAGAAAGGTGAGACTCCAGATAAAGACAAGTACAAAGCATATCATAACTACTCAATGTTACAGGCTATTGAGGAGGGCTTCATTAAGGATGTTTTGAAGAATTACACCACATATCAGATTTCCTATGAGATAGCTCGCAAGTCTGAGGATAATCCTGACTACGAGGAAACTCCTGCGACAATTGCATTAAAAGCTTTCCATGACAACCATAAGGACACTATCAATAAGAAGACTGCCATTATGGTTCAGAAATTCCGTGAAGTCACTCTTCAGAACATGGAAGGACGTGCAAAGGCGATGGTTGTAACATCAAGCCGTGCCCATGCTGTACGCTATTTCTTTGCAATCAAAGAGTATTGCAAGCAGAACAAGATTACAGATGTTCATCCAATGGTTGCCTTCTCAGGAAAGGTAGAATACCAGGGTGTTGAGTACACAGAGCCTAAACTTAACAAGCGAGGAGAGAAGACTATCTCTGAAGATAAACTTCCACTCTACTTTGCAAGCGACTTCTACAATATGCTTATCGTTGCCGATAAGTACCAGACGGGATTTGATGAGCCAATGCTTCATACGATGTTCGTTGACAAGAAGTTGAAAAATGTAAAAGCCGTTCAGACACTTTCTCGCTTGAACCGTGCCAATCCTTTGAAGCAAGACACATACGTTTTTGACTTTGTGAATACACCTGAGGAAATAAAGGCTGCCTTTGAACCATTCTATAAAGGAACAGAGCTGATCAACCCTGTAGATGTCAACTACGTATATACCTTCCATAAGGATATTGAACTATATCATCTTTGGTCTATAGACGAAGAAGAAAAGTTCTATGACCTCTTTGTAGCATCCTCAAAGGATAAGAAGAACAAATCAAAACTCGGAGCACTCTCAAACTTCCTTAAGGCTATTGTAGATAGATTTGAGGAACTCGACGAGGAGGCACGCTTTGCTGTACGTAGTAAGATCAAGAACTTCATACGTTTCTACTCTTACATGGCGCAGATTGCAAGAACCTTTGACCGTTCATTGATGAAGTCATACATCTTCGCCGACTACCTGTATCGTGTACTCCCAAAGAATCCACGTGAGAAGGTAGATCTTGAAAAGAAGGTACGTCTGGTAAACAACACCATAAAGGCTAATGCTATGCAATCAATCAACCTTGGTGGCGATAAGCCAGAAATCAAGGGTGAGAATCCTGGTGCAAGCAAAAAGCCGGAAGATACTCGTGATTTGCTTGACAATATCATTGATAAGGTGAACATCATGTTCCGTGGTGAGTTCTCTGAGGCTGACCGTGTGATGGTTGAAGGAATCTTTGACCTCATTCAGAAGCAAGCAACCAAGAAGATGGCAAAGCAAGCTGTTGGTAACGATGAGAACCAGTTTGTTGATAGCATTTTCCCTGACATTTTCGGAAAAGCTGCTCAGCAGTGCTATACAACACAGACAGATTCATATCGTAAGCTCTTTGAGAATCAGGAGTTCTATCAGACATTGATGAAGCAGATGGGACATGCTATCTATGAGCGTTATCGTGAGCAGGAAGCAAAGGCATATACTATTCAGAATCTACAGGATAAAATTATTCCTTTGATGCGTGAAGATTTCGCTGGTCTTGCAGGTGTTGGCAGAACTCTTGAAGAAGCATTCGCCTGGATGATAGATGTACTAAAAGTGAACAGCATTGATAAGTACAGCGGACTTAACGAAACCGTACTTAATGCACTCTTCAAGCTTTATTGTAGTCCTAATACCCTTACATTAGCAGAGAAGCGTACATATCTGAAAGCTCTCGTGACAGGTTACGAGTCATATCTGAAGAAGCTATATCTTCTTATTACAGATAAGGAGGTTACAGACAAGAATGGTGATGTTGACCATGCTGCTCTCAGCAATGCGCTCTACTGTATGCAGTTGAATAAGCTACAGTATAGTGACAAACCAATAGATCAGAAGTTTGCTCAATTCGTAGATATTCTCGTGAATCTCCGTAACGATGAGAACCATTCTGCCAAGAGCCTTGATGCCAAGGAGGTTCAGTTAGGTATTCACGTTGCTACCGTTATGTTCATGTATGTTACATTCAAGAATATAACAGAGCTTGAAATGGTTGAAAGTAAATTCAAATAAACGAGTATTGAATGACAAATCAATTCCCAGAATATACCGATGATTACTATTTCAGCAGGGAAAAACTCTTGAGAGAGTGCCTACCCTACTTGGATGTGTATTCAGAATCAATAACCGACTACCAGGGATTCTTCTCTGGTAAGTCGGTTTCTATGCTTGGTCTTTCTGTGGAAGAAAAAGTCTGGTTACGTAAATTCGTTCTTCTGAATGGGGGAAAAGCATATCACAAAAGACTGGATAATCCCGATATAATTCTATTTGGTGAAAACTTCTGGTATTATGATATGCTTTATGTATATGAACGCCAGCAGAAAGGTGATAAGATTATTCTAATCAATTATACAACATTCTCATCAACTATTGATTCTATATGGAATGAGAAAGTTGATGAATATACTCGTTTAGAAGAAGAAAAGAAGATACAAAGGAAAGAAAAAGCAAAAAAACTATATTGCGACAAAGATTTCTTATCCAAGTTGAATTGGGTTAGTGAAGACAAACTGTCTCTGGTTGATGACGTATTCTACATCTGTGGAAGACTATATGAACATTACTCTTTTGATACAGAGGAGATATATGACAAAACTACTCAAAGTCAACTGGGAAAAGATATTAAAGCTAAATTTGGGCAGACAGTAAATAAGCAAAGAGAGCAAGCAACTTGTGTGATTATGGGTGATAATGTAGCCTGTAGCTCATTGGATGGATTAAATGCTGATGTAAAGTATATATCATATACGGATTTCAAGAAATGGCTGACTTATGTTTATCCTGCATACCCTGACTTTAAGGAATTTAGACTAAAATACTCTCCATCTAAGGATGTCAAGTTAAGACCTTATCAGCAAGAAGCAAAGAATAAAATCTTTGAAATCTGGAAAGAGAGAAAAAGTGTAATGCTTCAGATGCCTACTGGAGCAGGTAAGACTGTGCTTTTCTCATCTGTCATAAATGATATAGTTAAGGTTCCCGACTCTAACATTTTGATTATTGTTCATAGAACCGAATTGGTTGACCAAATTGATGGTCATTTGCAAAAGTACAATGTTGAGCATGGAATTATTGCAAGTAATAGACCACGTAATCTTGAAAGAAATGTTCAGATTGCTTCTATTCAAACCATTACTCACAAGAACAATGAGCATATAACCAAAGAATTTACACCCGACTTTATTATTGTTGATGAAGCCCATCATACATTAGCCAATACATACAATCGATTGTGGAAGTTATACCCAAATTCATGGAAATTAGGTGTTACAGCAACTCCTTGTAGATTGAACTGTGCAACATTCGGTCATCACTTTGATAGAATTGTAGAGTCATTATCTGTAAAAGAGTTAATCAAAGAGGGATATTTGTCAGATTATTCATTTTATACGGAGAATCCTGATAGTGACTTGTCAAAAGCTATCGAAAGCATAAAAGGAAAAAGCTCGACTGGTGATTATCGAATTGAGGATCTTCTTCATAATTTAAATGTAGAATCCCATATTCAAAAACTAATCCTCTGTTATACAAAATACGCAGAAGGATTGAAAGGCATTGTATATGCAATTAGTATAGAACATGCCCACAATATATGCGAAGCATACAAGACTATTGGTGTCAATGCAGAATTTATTGACAGCAAGACTCCTAAGAACGAACGTGACCAAATTGTTGAAAAATTCAGAGCAGGTCAAGTTCAGGTAATGGTCAATGTTGACATATTCAGTGAAGGCTTTGATTGTCCAGACATAGGTTTCATACAAATGGCTCGTCCTACTTGGTCACTAAGCAAATACATGCAACAAGTTGGTCGTGGTTTAAGAATCAGTGTGGACAAAGACAAAACGGTCATCCTTGACAATGCAGGTATGTTCTCACGCTTTGGATTACCATCTGATGATAGACCATGGCGCAAAATGTTTAGTGGGAGCGACGTTAGAGATTCCTACGTTAATAATATTATTACAAATAATAATATACTCCGTAGAAAATTCGGCAGGTCATCTGATCTCATGTTGAAAATAATGTCGAATCAAGAGGAAAGAGAGCATAAGATTATTGATAATATCTTCTCTGACTTCATTCCTGGATATAAGAAGAAAGAAAATGCTTGCGATTATAATGATTCTTACTTTGAAAAAGACTCATCAAATGAAGTTGTTACAGAGTATATTCCTAGTTATGAACGTGCAAAGCCGATAAAGAAACATTATCGAATGGTTGGCGAAAATAACAGTAGTGTAACGTCTGATAACAAACCATCAGAAGAGAATCAAACATTAAAGATAATAATCGCAATAATAATTGGAATTGTGGTTATTGCTGCTGTCATATTCCTTGGATTTGCAGTGTTAGCAATACCTGTTTTCCTTGGTTTAATACTAAAGAAAAAATAGTCATTGATATGAGTATAAATAAAATAGTAGAAAATTTCAAACTACATCAACTCCAACACGGACTAGGTGGTGATCCTGAGCAGGATGAGTTGTACAAATGGAAACTGGTGACCGATCAGATTGGTCATCCAGATGTCAATGCTGTTGATTTTGCGAAAGAGATAAACTCTCTTTCACTAAAGAATCTGTGTTATAGCACACAGACTACAGCAATACGACATTTCGTCGAATACGAGCCAGAAGAGTACAGAAATGCTTTTATAGGTCTATTTGACGAAAATATTGATTTACAAGAACGAGTTGATAAGTTCATATCTGACTGTAGGGAGTTGTGGGATAATAAGATCAAGCAAAACTTCACACAGAAAACGAGTGCTATGTGTGACGAGCGCTTGATTAGTTTCTTTCTGACACTGATGGATCCTACTAAGTACACATTCTACAAGGATGAGGTTTACGGTAGCCTTTGCAATCTTCTCGGAGAAAAGAAAAAGAGTGCCGGTCAGAAACTCGTTCATTTCTACGAATTGCTGAACAATCATGTTATTCCAGCCGTTGAGAGTGATACAGAATTGCTAGACTCTATCAACAAGGAGATAGATGCGAAGGGCTATGTACATAGTACACCACTCATAGCCCAGACTGCTCTGTGGAACCATGCAAGATATGTTAGAAATAACGATAAGATACAGATTTGGCTCTTCTTAGGAGGTAAAGATGCGGAAGATTACCACTTTGAAGAAATGTATTCTGATGGTTCCATGGCTCTATGTGGTTGGGAAAAAGTTGGTGATCTCAGCGACTGTGATAGCCTTAATAGCATAGATGAAAGAAGGCAAAGTGTTCCTGAATACCAGTCAAACACAACTCATCTTTCACCTATGCTACATGCTATTGCCAATGAAATCAAGGAAGGTGACATCATATTAGCAAAAGAAAGTGGAGCTGATATTGTCGGTATGGGCATTGTCACAAGTGACTATTACTATGATTCCGATTCACCTTATGGTGTACATCGTAGAAAAGTTCAGTGGACTCATAAAGGTTTATGGAAATGTGATGCAATATTGAAAGAGTACGGAAAAGCTCAGTTCCCAGCCAAAGCTCTCACCAATGTAAGCAATACCAACAAGTACCCATATATTCAAAAGATAATCAATATGATTAAGGGAGATAAGCCTGAAAAGCAATACTGGCTGCTTGGTCATGCCTATGGTAGCACCAATCCACAGATTAACCGCTTCATAACAGAAGGGATATGGGAAGGACGTTTTGACGAGAACAAACGTGTAGATCAGCGTCAGCTTGCCTTGGCTCGAAGAATCAAGGTAGGCGATGTGATATTGCTAAAGTCAACTGCAACAAAAGGAGCCAACCACGATATTCCATTCATGAGAATCAAGGCAATAGGACTTGTTACTGATAAACTCATCGAAGAAGAAGGAACTGAGTATCTGACGCTTAGATGCAATGTAAACTACCTAACAACGACAGACAAAGACTTTGACGGTTCTGTTTATGGCTCCTATCGCCAAACTGTTCATGAGGCAGATGACAAAGTTAAAGATGTTATAGAATACGCCAACTCTATCATTAATCCTACACGTATGCCACAGAAAAAATACACAAAATACATTGAACTCCTCCAGGAGAATAGAAACCTTGTGTTAACAGGTGCTCCTGGAACAGGAAAAACGTTCATGGCTCAGGCTATCGCTGAAGAGATGGGATGTAGCAAAGAAGAAATGTGCTTCGTACAGTTCCATCCATCTTATGACTATACAGACTTTGTTGAAGGCTTACGTCCTATTGAAAAGGCTGATGGTCAGATGGGATTCGAGCGTAAGGATGGCGTGTTCAAGGATTTCTGCAAGAAAGCAGCCAAGAATCTCATAGATTCAGAGAAGAGTGTTGAAAGTCTCACCAAAGAATTATCTTGGGAGGAAAAGCTTCAGCAGTTCATCGAGGATTCAATAGAGGATAACACCAAGTACAGACTTTCTAACGGCAGCGAGTTTACCATTGATGAAATCAGAGGCAGAACTATTGTTGTCCACAATGACCAGAATGAAAAGACCACCCAGGTATCAGTCAATGCTGATGACATCATCGAGCTGTTGACCAATGAAGTGCCTCTCAATATCGTCCGTGACATCCGTAACTACTTCAACAGAAAGTTTGGAACTCAGCCTGATTCCTATGCTTATATCATTACCAAGGCAATCCGTGAGATGAAGAGCAATGTATATGTAGAATCAGCAAATAAAGTTGAGAAGAAACCATTTGTCTTTATCATCGATGAGATCAACCGTGGTGAGGTATCAAAGATATTCGGAGAATTGTTCTATGCAATAGATCCAGGTTATCGTGGAAAGAAAGATGTTCGTGTGAAGACCCAATATCAGAACCTTGTTCCTGATACTGATATGTTTGCAGAAGGTTTCTATGTTCCAGAGAATGTTTATATCCTCGCTACAATGAACGATATAGACCGTAGTGTAGAGAGCATGGACTTTGCTATGCGTCGTCGCTTCACATGGAATGAGGTTACACCTGAAGACACACAGGATATGCTCGACACAATGACATGTGCAGCCGAAGCCAAGGCTGTTATGGCTCGTTTGAATGATGCCATTGCAGATACAGAAGGTCTTGGTGCTGCTTACATGGTTGGACCTTCATACTTCCTGAAACTTGCAGAGAACAACGGCAACTTTGATAAGCTTTGGACGATGAACATTGAACCGCTCCTCAGAGAATATCTGCGTGGATTCCGCAAGGTCAATGACATCATGGAGAATTTCAAGAAGGCATATTTTGCAGAAACAGAAGAAGCATCAACCACTGAGGTATCAGATGAACTTGAATAGGATATGAGAATCAACCTGACGGACAATAACATAGGACAGCCAAATGCCGGAACATTCAACCGCAAGGATGTTTCAGCATTATTTCCTATTGCTGACAAGATTATCGCTCAGTTATGCAAGGAGAATGAGAATCTTCTTATTTTCCCTTACAGCATAGAAACCTCTGACGATAGGGTTGGCGATTCATCTGTCATGAGCATTCTCAACACTGCTGACTCCGAGAAAGTACGTATCAGTACTGGCAATGTTATGGGATTCATTGGTGTCGGAAATCTTCAGATAAAGATACAGTCCAGATTTGATGAAGGACACGATGACTATCTTCTTCACTATATGCTGCAGAATGTATTGTCCTTTAATCTCTTCGATCTGAACCATAACAATGAGCAGGAGGATGTATTTGATTTTGTAATGTTTATGTTCCCTTACTTTCTCAAAAAAGCTTTGAGACAGGGAGTTTACAGAGAATATCAGCATTTCAAGCATAACGACGCTAATGTAAAAGGAACTCTTGACATTGGGAGGCACATTGCTCGTAACATTCCTTTTGTTGGAAACATTGCATACTCTACTCGCGAATACAGCCATGACAACAGTATGACAGAGTTGATCAGACATACGATTGAGTTCATGAAATCAAAGAAGTATGGTAGAGCTGTTCTTAACATTGATCGTGACACTATTGATAATGTAAAGACCATTGTTGAATACACACCATCCTACGATAAAAATGAGAGAAATGCTGTTATTAGCAAGAATCTCAGGATGAAAAGCCATCCATATTATACAGAATATCAACCATTACAGAGTCTCTGTTTACAGATTCTCAGAATGGAAGAAGTAAAGTATGGAGAAAGCGAAGATGAAATCTGCGGAATACTCTTTGATGGAGCCTGGTTATGGGAGGAGTATGTAAATACTATCCTTCAGGACTACGGCTTCAAGCATCCTCAGAACAAGCAGCATAAGGGAGGAATATACCTCTTTGAGGATAAGAGTGGTGTTCGCTATCCCGACTTCTACAAGGAAGACTTTGTCCTTGATGCTAAATACAAAAGACTTGGTAGTTATGATGATGTTGCAAAAGTAGGTCGTGACGATATTCACCAAGTCATTGCCTATGTAAATTCGCTGAAAGCAAGCAGAGGCGGTTTCATATCACCACTAGAAAGCAAGCAGACTGTTATTCCCACAAAAAATATTAAGGGAAGCACCTCAACTCTATCTATCTTTGGAATTGAAATCTGTAAGACAGCAAAATCCTATGCGGAATTTTGTTCAAAGATGAAGAAAATGGAAACTGATTTTATAAGGTCACTGAGTCTGTAACATAATATTTGGATAGAAAACTATGGATTTGATAGAACATACATATACAATTCAATGGGTTGGGCCAATGGACTATGAAGAGTATAGGGAATACTTGCGTAATCAAGAAACCCTCGGCTCGGCATATTTCAACCTATACTATTTTGAGGCAAGAAAAGATGCTCGATATAAATGGGCAACCTATATCGGCATTCATAAGAACAATGATGGCATAGACAGAAGAGTCAATCCGTCACATGAACATCTTGGTCCTTTTATTAAGGAAGATGCCAAAGACATTAAGATATGGATAGGCAGTTTTGCTAATGAAAAAGACCAAAAGCCTGAGAATGTAGATATTGTGGAAACGCTTTTCATAAAAGCATACAATGATAGACTGACGGAAAATACCAAGAAAAAAGGATCTATTCCTTCAAGCTCAGTATGTGTAATCAATTCATACTATAACACTAATGACGAGCCAATATCGAGGAAATCAGAAAAACCAATGGTATTTGATGATGTCCTTATCTATCTTGAAGAATCTGACAGTTTCATGCATGGTAATCTATCAAAGATGAAAGGAACAAAATAAAGAAACTTAATTATTTTAATATATGAATGAAGCCATGCCAAATACATCCAACAATACAGTTCAGAATTTTTACAAACCTTCTGAGCTTATCGGCATATTCAATTCTATCTTGGCAAAACAATCAGTAAATGCACAGGTTGTTTTCCTTCGAGGTGTGTATCTGACAAGTGGCAGACAACCGTATTCTGGTTATTTCTATGACGCATTGCGTGATGAAGATGGCCAGGAAGAACTTACTATTTGATAAGATTAACGAAATAAATAATACAATATGGCACTATCTTCTGAACATATCCTAACGCTGCAACAGTTAAGTGGCATAGGAACAAAGACTATTTTCAAAATTGCGGAACAGGTGACAAAACCTATCCATACAATAGAGGAACTATGTACATTCTGGAAAACTCTAAAAGGCAAAAAAGTAGAGGCTATAGGAGTAGATGACATTATAGAAGCAAATAATTCAGCCAAACGGATTATTGATGCGAGCGCACAAGAGTCCATAGGTCTGGTTGGGTACTACGATGATGAGTTTCCTAATATACTGCGTCACACAATAAATGAGGAGGGAAAACCTGACCCTCCGCTGTTGCTTTGGTACCGAGGAGACTTGTCAGTAGCAAGTCTTCCTGGTTTAGCAGTTATTGGAACCCGTGAAGCTACTCCTGAAGGAATCTCAGGTGGTACATTCCTCAGTGGAGAATTTGCAAAAAGAGGATTCAATATTGTATCAGGATTAGCTATTGGTTGCGATACATGTGGTCACAAAGGTGCTTTGAAAGCTGGTGGAAAGACAACAGCATTTCTTGCAAACGGATTGGATCATGATTCCATATATCCTGAGGAAAATCAGGAATTAGCTGAAGAAATTGTAGCCAAAGGCGGATTATTACTTTCTGAATATCCTATAAGGCAGGGCGTGAATCGTTATGCTCTGGTTGCACGTGACCGTCTGCAAGCTGCTCTTTCACTTGCAACTCTTGTGATTCAGACAGGTGTTAAGGGAGGTACCATGCACGCTGCTAATACTACCTTAAAGGCAGGAAAGCCTCTTTATGCCATGAAGTTCAAAGACGAAGCGACCAATCAACATGAAAAATGTCTCGGAAATGCATACCTTGTAGAAAAAGGAGCAAAGTATATAGGTGGAGGAGATAATCTTGATACTGTTTCCGAACAAATAAAGAATTGGAAACCTATGCAAACCACTCTATTTGATTAAAGATTATGAGAAAGGTAATATTTGATTTGGATTTGACGCTTGTTGATACAACAGTAGTAGAGCAAGCGAGACACGATAGGAATTGGTCATTGGCTTATTCCCTAATCCCTAATTGTGTCGTATATGACGGCATGGAAAAGATTTTTGATGTTATTCGTAAGCACAACATAGACACCTGTATTGTAAGCACTTCACCTCGACCCTACGTTGAGAATGTGGTAAAGCACTTCAATATTCCTATTTCAAAAATTGTCGCTTATCATGATGCAAAGCCCATCAAGCCACATCCAGCCCCTATGTTGAAAGCCTTGGAGTTATTAAGTTGTTCAGCAAAAGAGGCCATATCCTTTGGTGATAGAGTGATAGATATTCAATCTTCCAATGCGGCAGGTATTGAAAGTGTTGCTTGTTTCTGGGGAACCAAGGAACAGAAGGAACTCATAAACTCAGGATATTCACATGCTATAGTTAAACCTAGTGAAATATTAACACTTATTAGATAGATATGGGCTTGTTTGATACAATTAGAGGAACATTTGATCCTTACACTGTAGAACAATTTGATTATTTAGGCAGTTTCTAAAAATACTATACATATGAAAGGATGTCTCGGTTGGGCTTGCGCTATCATCGGCTGGTTTGTTCTTTGGGGAACATGCATGGCTATTGGAGATGCTAACCATATAAGCCCCTTTTGGGTTTTGTTTTTGTTTGTTGTCGGTATTATTATTATCGGCATAATAGGATTGTTAATCTTTAACTACTTTTCAAACAAAGAGGCTGAACGATTGCAAAGGAAACGAAATAAGTGTCAGTCTCTCCAATCACGATTCCCTAACGCTTTCAGAAAATTCTGTTATAACAACAGGATTTCAACATATAGAGAACTCAAGAAAGAAGATGTAGACAGAATTCTTCTTGTTTCTGAGGATGATTGGAATACCCAAGAAAAGGAGTATATTGAGGAACAACGTCAAAAAAAACAGCAGGCAGATAGAGCTAATCTTATAAAGAAGAAATACGACAAAGGATATCAATTATGGAGTAAAAGAAAAACTGGAACATCCCCCCTTCTGATTATAAACTCAGAAAACGAAATCGCCCGTATTCATATTGATGAGGTAAGCAAGTGCTTTGAACTTTCAGTACTATCTTCTTCAGAATATACTATGAGGAAGAAATATGTTTGCTCATTCTTGGGTGAGAACGTGCTTCCAGAGCAATTAAATGCTAATCAAAAAGAGTTTGTTGTCAACAACATTGATAGATTAGACACATATATTACCACCTACTTGAACAAAGAATATGATAGACTGAAATCATTATACCCTTATGGAGTAGAAATATTTGAAGATTATAATGCAGACTATGACTTTGGCGATCACCTTGAAGGAGTTGATCTCTTAGATGCCTGTGTAGAGGCAGAGGAAGAAATCAAGAAATGGCAAAATACGCATGAGGAGTATCTATCATTGATGCGTAAATATCCCAATGGTATTAAAGGATATGAGGAATCTCATATACAATGGGATGATAACACATGCCGTTCATGGAAACCAAGTGAAGAAGAAATCATCAATCTGGGAGAGCAAAAATTAGCAGAGCTGGAGAATATAAGTAATTCTGTAAAATGTGGAGAACAGTGGATCAAAAGCCAGCTGGATTTTGCCTCTAGCATTAGAAATCATTATAGTGAATATATACCGTCCTATGGATGTTACTTCTATGAAATAACAGTCAATATTCCAACATTTAGAGAGCAGCCATCTGTAAAAGAATATAGAATCTGGCAATTCTTCTATTCTTCTTATTGTGATGACACAAGTTTAGACTACACATTAGTCCCTAATTATAAGGAAAATTCTGCCAAGAACTCGCAGTTTGCTTCAAATAGAATATCATATAAAGATAGTGTGTATGATGGTATTCTACCTTTTATTTCTTACATTAGAGAGAAAGTAGGAAATATATGTGTTGTATTTGGCAATAGCGAAAGAGATAATTATGCTACTATCAATAACAAACAATTTTCTTACCTTAGGAGGAGATTGTCCGGCGAACATGTTCCTTATTTTGAAAACATTAGTGATATTGATATAGCAGAACGAACCTGTATCATTGTTATTGAGTTAATATCTTCAAATGAAAATTTGAAGAAGCAATGTAATGATATAATAAATAGTCAAAAGGATAAATATCCTAATATCTGCTTCATTTCCATGAGAAAAGGGTACGACACTAAGGAAATGCAAGATATTATAAAGGATAAAGAAAAGAAAAAAGAACAGGAAGAGCAAGAAAGACTTCGTAAAATTAAAGAAGAGCAAGAAAATGCGGAGAAGGTTGCAAAGGCAAAAGCAATAGCAACTAATTTCAGTATGGGATTCAAGAAATTCTTCCCTGACATTGCTCCAAATGATATTTCAGTCGATGATGCAAATAGAATCATAGCTTCTGGTAATAAGGTCATTGAATACACTAACCTTAAACATCGTCTTGTAAATGCTGTTTCTGGCTGGGATAGCATAAAAGGCATCCCGTATTACTTCTTTTACCATTATTACCCTATAAGGTTTGAGGATGTTAGTATGGAATCGCAAAAAGTAAGACAAATGATTTACGATTTCAAAGAAGCAAGAGGGCTTTCTTACAAGTCTGTATCTAGTATCATGACCACTAAGCTGCAATCTACCTTTACAGAAGCAGATTTGTCATCATTAACTTTGGTATGTATTCCTGCGTCAACAGTACAAGATAACATTAGCAGGTACTATAAATTCTCAAATATATTATGTTCTAATACTGGTATGCAGAATGGATTCCCTCATATTAGTATTGTTAAAGAGAAAATGCAATCTCACTTGGGTGGCACTGATAGTGCGGAATACTCATACGATGCAGATTTCTTCAAGGGAGCTAATGTTATACTATTTGACGATGTCGTTACACGTGGTAGGTCAATGTACCAGATGAAAAGTGCTTTGGAACAGATAGGTGCTAATGTTGTTTGTGCAATATCAATAGGAAGGACATATAGTGATTATCATGGTGATAATCGCACGCCACATCCATGGTCTGGTATATATTAAGAAAGGTATTTATTACTATACGCTATGAAGATTGTTAGTTATAATACATATAAGTGTACAAAAGCAAAGATCGACCATATCCTTGCTATGGATGCCGATTTATATATCCTTCCAGAATGTTTCAGTAAAGACCATATTTTTCTGCCAGAAGAGTACGATATGCTTTGGTGTGGTGACGACGACCTAACGGAAAAAGGACTTGGTGTCATTTGGAAAAAGAGCCTGTCAGTACATGTAATATCAGAGTACAAAAAAATCAAGCACATGCTACCGATAATTGTCAAAGGAGCTGGATTCCCAAAGTTCATACTTGCATCATGGCCGACAATATGGAAAGAAAAGAAAACTTACCCTCAATTACTTCTTGAAGCACTTAAAGAGTATTCTTTCTATCTTGACAGATTTCCATCAATGGTAGTTGGAGATTTTAATTGCCATATAGGTCAAAGTGGAGTTAGGAAGAGTACAGGTACATTCGAGGACTGCATTGCTGAGATGGAGTGTCATGGATTACGGAGTCTCTACCATGAACAGACAAATGAGAAGTTTGGAGAAGAGAAGACACCAACATTCTTCTGGCAATTCAACCAAGAGAAATCTTTTTTTCTTGACTATGCTTTCTGCACCATGAAGCCAATTAGCTTCAAGATTGGTGATTGGGAGCGAGAAATAAGTGACCATCGACCTCTGATAATCGAGTTGGAAGAAGAGCCTTGGGACGACAGACCATAACACATTTATTATACTAAAGAAGGATGGCAACGTTTAGACGCTTTGCCATCTTTTTTGTGTCTAAAAGCAATGAGAAAGAAAAAAATCAAATAAAAAATTCATTTTTTTGTTTGTGAAGATACGATGCACAATAGAAGAATACCTTTGCACCGTCAAACTTAAAAAAGACTGAAATTATGGGGTTATTTGATTTCTTATTTTTCGGTTCGGTTATGAATAAAAGTAGTAACAGAAAGAGCAGTTCATCAAGCGACAGTTCTAACTATAGATCTTCGTCTTACGATGCAGGGTATGAAGAAGGTTATGATGATAGCTGTTATGACCACGGCTTTCACGATGACTGTGATTGTAATGATACATACGATTGTGGTGACTACGACGACGATTGTGAAAATGATTGCAACTGATAGTACACTGAGAAACAGCATTTTGACGATAGTAATAACAAAAGTATAATACATTTATAGATATGAGAAAAAAATCATTTATTCTTGCCGTTATTATGGTAATCGCACTCAACTGCAATGCACAGAGTTCCAGTGGGTGTTACAGAGGTTTTATTGATGCCGGTTATTCAATCGGTGTCGGTGATTATGAGTTTGGTCGTTTTGAGGTTAACACCTCTCATGGCTTTCAGTTCAATCCATACCTCTTCCTTGGCGTAGGAGCAGGTCTGCATTTCATGTCTTCATACGAGACAAAGGATATGGATATTCCTCTCGATGTAAGAGACAGTCAGGTAGATATTCCTGTCTTCGCTAATATCAGATGCAATTTCAGCAAAAAGAAGGTGTCCCCATTTGTGGATGTCAAAGGCGGAACATACGTCACTAACAATGGAGGTCTGTATGTCAATGCGTCAGCTGGTTGTCGGTTTGCCATCAATGAGAAACAGGCTGTTAGTATCTCTGTTGGTTACGCTTCAGAGAAACTGGAGTTCGAGACCTTTGACAGGTTTACAAGCCACACAAGCATGAATTACACCCGAAGTCCAAGGAAACTTGACACTGAGGCGATTACATTGAAATTAGGTTTTGAATTTTAGTATATTATCCTTAAACATTTTACAACAATGAAGAAATTATTTTCAGCCGTGCTCCTGGCATTATTTGCCTGCACTACAGTTAACGCCCAGATTCTCCGGGCAGACGAATTGGAGAACTATGCAAAGGAAAAGTATGGTGAAAAGTGGGTAGATGCAGCCACCAACCTTGGCTCGCAGCTAACCTTGGACAAGAACAATGCCATCACCTACACACAGGTGATACCTGCAGAGGGTAAGACCAAGGAGCAGCTCTATGTGCTACTGAACTACTGGTTCACAGCAACCTTCAATGATGCCAATTCCGTCATCAAATTGAATGATAAGGAATTGGGAACCATCATCGCCCAAGGCTATGTTGAGAGCATAGCTCAACATGCTGGAGGTAGCAATTCCTACAATGTGAATCTAAGGCCTGTCATCAAGTGCGACATCAAGGACAACAAGGTTCGTGTCACCTACACCATTCCTTTCTATTCGGTTGTCGTAGCAGTTGGAGGCGGCTGGATGGGTGCCATTGGAGGAACAATTCCAACTCGATCCGATCAAAACTGGACATTAGACCAATGTTTCCCCTTCGCCAAGAAGGATTCTCACAAGAAAACATCCAGTAAAGCCCTCGTCATGGCACATGCCTATTCGAATGTCGTTATGGACAAGATTGAGGAGTGCATCAAAAACGGTTTGTCAGGAAACGAAAGCGAAGATTGGTGACATAATGACATACATTTGGGAACAACAGAATATTATGTTCCCAAATGTATTTATCGGTATATTTCTTGTATATATTAGTTTATGAGTAAAACAAATATTCCAAAGGATGTTAAGGCCTTGCTCTGGTATAAAGCAGCAGGTAGATGTGAGTTCAATGGTTGTAACAAAAGATTGGACAAGCATGGGATAACCATGGATAAATGCAATTTGGCAAACTGTGCCCATATCATTGCAGACTCTCCTAACGGGCCAAGGGGAACAGCTCAATCCAAAGAATTGGCTAAAGACCCTGATAATATTATGCTTATGTGTCCAGAATGTCATAAATACATTGACCATGAAGGACGGCATAAATATGATGCTGAAATACTAAGAGAAATGAAACGACATCATGAAGAGAGAATGGAATACCTCACTGGCTTGAAGGAAGATTTGCAGGCAAGAATTGTTACCTATGGTGCAAACATTGCTGGTGACAAGGTGGATTTTTCGGAGAATTCACTTATTCATGCGATGATGCCTGATTATTATCCAACAAATAAGGATATAATACACTTAGGCATGAATACCGGTAACGAGTGGGATGACTGGAACATGTTTTGGAAGGTTGAAAATATAAACCTGGTTAGCCAGTGTAAGGACAATATATTACAAGGATTGGACAAATGGGAGCATAAACGCATTGCACTATTTGCCATAGCTCCTATGCCCTTATTAGTAAGTTTAGGAACGTTACTGAATAGTCATCATGATGTCGTTGTTTATCAAAAGCATAGGGATTCAGGATGGAAGTGGCCAGAAATAGGGACATCCATTGACTATCAAATTACTACGCCTACTGATTATTCTAAGCCTCCTGTTCTTGTGTTGGCTTTAAGCTTTCCTATACAAGAACGGATTAGAAGCATTAGACCAGATGCAAGCATATGGGAAATTACGATTAACAATCCCAATCCCAGCTTTCTTCGTTCTCGAAAAATGTTAGATGACTTCGCAAGAAAAATGGAACTTCTTCTTGACGAAATTACGAGAGCTGGTAACGGCCAACCAATTGATGTTTATATGTCGGTTCCAGTTGCCTGTGCAATAACATTGGGTCGTGTATGGATGAGAAAAGCGAACTCACCCTTAAATATCTATGATTTTGACAAACGTTTTGAGAATAAGGACAAATTGGCAATAACCATAAACAATTCAACGAATGAAAGGAATTGATTTATCACGCAAACAAGAACTTGACAAAATACTTGTCGCTGTAGTAAAGTCGCTTGACATTACTAGAACACAGTTTGAGAACCTATCGCAAAGCTATAATGCTGTGGGGAAATACCTCGAATCAGATCCTATCTTTGAACCATATCATCCCATTGTTACTCCACAGGGATCTTTGCGGCTTGGAACAATAATTCAACCTGTTAATGACGGAGATGATCTTGATGTTGACTTGGTCTATCGCTTACTTGGAAAATCCACTAATTGGACTCAATCTGACATCAAGAGACTTGTCGGTAAACGATTGAAAGAACATGGAATCTATAGAGAAATGCTTGATAAAGAGGGGCGCAGATGTTGGACTTTACTATACCGACAGGAATCCAATAATGCAAAAGAGCACTATCACATGGATATACTCCCGTGCGTTGCTGACAAAGAGCACAACAATACTCTTCGAAGTGTATTAACGGCAAACTACTCACCAGAAAATGTCAAGCGAGTAGCAATATGTATCACGGATAACAAATCAGCAGACTATTTCACAAGCACAGATACAAATACTTGGCTGAAGAGCAATCCTGATGGTTATGCTATTTGGTTTGCATCACGTTGTAAAAATACGACAGAAATTCGAGAGAATATACTAAACGCTATTATGCCAATAGGCCAATACGTTGAAGACAAAACAATTCTTCAACGAATAGTACAACTACTTAAACGACATCGTGATATAATGTTTGGAGATGATGATGAGAAACCAATATCAATCATCATAACAACCCTTGCTGGACGTGCCTATAACGGAGAGACTTGTCTGTTTGATGGTCTATGCAATATTATTGACAACATGGAGCTATATATTCATCTTGAAGGTGGTACGTATGTTGTAAATAATCCTGTCAATCCAAAAGAGAATTTTGCAGACAAATGGGCAGAATGTCCCAAGAAAAAAGAAAAATTCTTTGCGTGGCTAAGTAATCTCAAGATGCTGAAGGATAACCTCATACATTTGAAAGGTCTGCAGCTACGTGAAACTCTAAGTGTAGCCTTTGGCAAACGACCTGTGCAGAATGTCTTTGATGAACTAACTACGAGACATAAAGAAGATGCCTCTACTGGTAAACTAAGAGTCGCTTCAACTGGTATGTTAGGGGTAGTAGGTACAACACTTAATGCAAGCAATACATTTTTTGGTGAAGAGTAGGCGTTATACTCCAATACAGCAATTGCATTTCTTGCAAGCGGCATATAAGCCTTCTCGTTGGCGTACAAGACCATCAGGATTTACATGGTGGTTTCATATTTCTCCTACACCAATCAGTGATGATTACTTGATTAAAGTTGTGTATGACCAAGATAAACATCCAGAGGTATATATTGTAAGTCCAAAGCCATTAAAATTGGCTGATAGTGCAGATAGGCTGCCTCATACCTATAATACAAAGTCGCAAAAACTATGTCTATATTGTCCAAAATTCCGTGAATGGGATGAGACTATGCGTATTTCGGACACAATAATACATTGGGCAATTGAGTGGTTGTATTATTATGAACATTGGGCTTTTACAGGGAAATGGCTTGGAGGGGGACATGGTTCCTGGGATGCAACTCCAAAGGATAAATGAAATTGGGCTATCAATAAATAGAATTACTTTGGATATAATCAAGAAGGATGGCGGGGTCAATGACCTTACCATCTTTTTTTGTTGTTAGGTGAAGATGTGGACCTGTTGACATGCCAGTATTACCAGAGATGGCTATGACCTCTCCTGCATTGACGTACAGGCCTTCACGCACAAGAATGGAAGACAGGTGACAATAGCTGATAGCATAACCAGCTGTTTGTATAATGACATATTTGCCGGAGCGTTTGTTGTGTCCAATGCTCACCACCTTACCTGGGAACATGGAAAACACATTTTCATAGTGAGCTTTCAAGTCCACCCCATTGTGCATACAGTACCTATGCAAGATAGGATGATGACGCATGCCGAACAGAGAAGTTATATGAATGCTTTTCAATGGCAACGAAGCATGAAGGAACGGCAACAGACCATCCGAGAGATTTCTACGGTCTGTAACAGCTCCATTCATGCATTCTTCATCAGGCATGCCCGTTACGGAATCCTTTGATGAAACACTATCCACAGAAGCAGGCAGCACTGTTTTCTGTGGATTTTTCTTTTTGTATATACGCTTGCTCTTTACCTCTCCAATAGTGTTGAACTGGGCACGAGTAACAGAGCATGAAACAAAGAGTAAAAGTATAGAAATGAGTATGCTTTTCGTTTTCATTCTGCAAAGATAGTCAGACTGAATTTTACACAATCCAAATCCAATACAGTGGCTTTATTTTCCTAACTTTATTTATGCTTATAGTATGATTATTGAGCGAAAATCATACTACTATCATAACGATATATAAAACTAACACGATAACAGCTGACGCATAAATCTACTTCAATATATCCACTGTAACTTTGCTTTCGATTTGGCTGACTACACAGCGGTCAATCCTTACGTATAGGCACTTTGAAACGAGTCAAATAAAGAATAATGTATAATTGAAAAAAGCAAATGAATTACAGTTTTGAAGAGAACGAGATGCCTTTTGACATCCTCGAACGTTTCGGTCTGACGCAGACCATGATAGAAGACCTGCCTACCGATGTCCTCCAGAACATCTACAATGGCAGGAAGTCACCAGTCTTGCCTGTACATATCACGGCAGACGATGGTGAAGAAGTAAAGGCAAGAACCCGATTCAGCCTTGTTAGAACCGAAGAAGGCGGTGTCGATGTACTCTTCTATCCCCAACTTGACGAGTATGACCTCAAATTGTTCAATGAGCCCCAAAGCCAGAACCTTCTTGCAGGAAAGCCCATCATTGGGCATCTGGAAAGCAACGAGGTCGGCAAGGAGCTTGGTGGAAAGTCTTTCTTCCAGCTTGACCCGGAAAGCAAGCAGGTCATGAGCGTTCCGACCCCTGTCATTGGTCGAAACATACAGTATATCGCCGACCGCTATCACCTCACTGGCGCAGAGATGCAGAAATTGCAGAACGGAGACATCCTTACCATCATCGAAGACGAGGAAGAATATTCCATTGGTATAGACCTCAATGCAAAGACCGGCATCCGTTTCGCAGCAGGCAACGACATGGTCTGGAAGCGTGAAGGCAAGCGTGAATGGGACAAGTACAGTTTTGGCATCTTTGGCTGCTGGGCAATGGACGAAGCAGGCAACCTCGACTATGTACCCGAGGAAAGCTACACAGAAGAGATGTGGAACGAACTGAACAACAAGAGCAGAGTCAAAGCCATCAAGCTTTGAGCATCACACCATCGTTGCACCCACATGCTCTTTCAACAAAGAGAAAGTATAAGGGCATATACCACACAAAAGTAAGCCCACAGTAACAACCCTCAAAAACAAAACAATATGGCAAATGTAAAATACTACCCAGAAGATGTGCTCGTGGAGAAAGTCCAGAGCGGAGAATATGGCTGGCTTGACTATATCAACCATAACTCACCAGAATGGCAGAAAGAATACACCGCTTACTGCATGGAGAGAAATCTCGTCGTGAATGAAGAATCGGCAGAGGAATTTGTCGATTGGAAGGGTGAGCAGATTGAAGCCGGTGAATAAGCAAAGTAACACCATTATAGAATATGTCTATCAGATCAAACTCATTACCAGTAGGAAGAGACCTGTCTCCAGAACTTCAGGAGATACTCCGACGCAATGGAATGCAAGCCCACATCATCCGACAAGGAGAAGGTTATCAGCTTGCAGTCCAAGGGCATGACTCTCCCCTGCTGACATACTCCATCACAGCGCAGCAGATGAGAGACCTTGTTGACTGGGGCACCAATTCAGCCAACAAGAAAGCCTATAACACCTTTGCCTCCCTCGTGAGCAATGATTTCTATATGCCCCGCAATTTTGTACATGCCCGCAATGCCAACGGACGTGTGGCCATGGGACTTCACGGCTACCGTATAGGCGTAGGTGAATATGGCCGACTGCCATGGGACAGACGATGCGCCCACATGATGATGGATCCATACCACGGACGTTTCCTTGGATGGACACCAAGAAACCAGGAAGGATTCCACATGCGTCGTGTCGGTGGAGCCATGTTTATGCAAGGAGCACCATTGGTGCCAGAACGTCCTGACGGCAGGATAAAACCAGGCGAAATGCAGAACGGTGGCTACGGCTTTTACTATAAAGGAGGACAACAGAACATGGTGCAGCAACCTTCACAGGACGTATTGTCAGACTTGCAATCTGTCATTCCCCCTGTGGAGGTGCGCCCTCGTTCTACAGAACCCGCAAAGCCATACAACGAGCTGATTACCTCCAAGGTCTATTTCAGTAACGAGAAGTGGCAGGAGTGCCTTGCTTCTCATGGCATTGTTATTGACCCAACAAGCAAAACACTGACTATCCAGTCCACTGCGACAAGACAAGACTTTGTCTACGACCTTACCGATGAAGAGTTAAGAAAGCTCACCAGTAACTCCATCAAGGAAGTGCCTGTTCAGAATCGCATTGACCTCATCAACAATGTCATCAAGAATGATTTTCAGGACAAGTTGACCATGGATATGCTAAACTCAAAAGAGCAGATAGGTCTGAAACTCACCCCTGAGGTTGAAGCGGAACTCAACAGTCGGCAGCAGATTGTTATCGACCAATCACAGCCACTTGTTTATGACGATCAAGCTGTAGTCGAGCCAGAAGACCGCAGTGTAGCCCATGTCGATGGCAACAGCCTTTACGAGATAAACGAAGGCAAAGGATGGTTCCGCGAAGGCAAGCACGGACGAGAGGTACAGGTCGATGACATCAAGGTGGAGCCTGTCCGTGACGAAAAGGGCGAGATACAGAAAGACGAGAAAGGCAATGCCCTGTTCCGCATGACCGCAGTCATCAATGGCGAGAGCATCAGCCATGAGATAACCCAAAAGCAGTATGACAAATTCATGGCCATCGATGATTATCATCGCATGAAGCTCTTTTCTCATATCTTCAAGGAAGTCGATATGAAGAATGTGCCAGGTATGCAGTCAAACATCGGTGCAAAGATAGGAGGAGCCCTCCTTGCTGGCATTGCCGTCATGGGAGAATTAGGCAGAGACCGATACGCACCTACCGTATTTGTAGAACATCATCACGACCCACGTCCGCATGTCTATTTCAAAGGCAGTGTTGACTCCCCCCAAGACCTCGCATCGAGAGCCTTTGATGCAGGGCTCAATGCAGGAGAGCATGGTGTAGGCATGGGACATGGAAGATAAACAATAAAACACAGATTCTCAGCCAATGAAAGACGAACAGACATTTGAGAACTACCGTAACCGTCTTGACATCCGGGACGTACTGGAAGACGCAGGCTACACGCTCTACAAGCGTGATGGCTTGCGCTATCCTGCCTATGTCCGTTTGGACAGTGACGGACGCAGAATCAGTGGTGACAAATACCTTGTCAGTCCTGGTCGCAACTGCTGTTTCCAACCACCCACAATCAAGCTATACTCCGTCACCTCCTTCATTTGGGAGCATCCAGACCTCTTCTCAGAATACAGGCAAGGTATCAAGGAGTCTGCCCTTGTCCATAAAGTGTGCCAGCGGCTTCTCAATATGCCTGTAGAACAAACAAGAAAGAGAGTCTTTGACCCCGTGCGTGATGGAAAGCCTTTCGATATGAAGGACTATCAAGTTCAGCATTTCCATCCCAATGACTTTGACTCTCAGAAGCCATTCTATGTCTTCTTCAAGTCCAGAGGAATAGATTTTGCCACACGCTGTGCCTTTCATGATAGTTTTGTACTTGCTACAAAGACAGACAAAGATGGCAGCATCTACAAGAACCTCTCCTTTCCCATGCACATTCCCGGGCAACCAGACAGATGTGTTGGATTCGAGGAACGAGGTTATCCACGCAAGGACGGCACAGCCAGAAAAGGAATGGCGGCAGGCAGCAATGCAAGCGAAGGAGTATGGATGGCCAGTCCCAAGGGAACAGACCTGAAAGATGCCAAGCATGTCTTTATCTTCGAGAGTGCCTATGATGCCATGTCCTTCTATCAGTTGCGGATGAAGCAGGAATCGGGATTGGACCATCAGGGACGGCGTGAATTGAAATCGGCAGTTTTTGTCTCCACAGGAGGAAACCCAAGCTACGGGCAGATTCATGGTCTCATCACCCACGCCCCCAATGCCACGTTTCACCTTGCTTTTGACAATGATATGGCAGGTAAACAGTTTGCCGCCAACTTTGAGGAGATAGCGAGAGCCATGAGTCCTGTAGCCCCAGACAAAGTGGCGGTTGAGATGAAACCCTTCATTGAGAGCCTGCCAAAACCATTGGAGACAACGAAGGATTTGCTTTCCATTGATGACGAGCAATACGATGAACTTCCCAAACCGTTACGAGAGCTCTATCTCAAATATGACTCAGCAAGGGAAGAAGCCCTGGAGTATCACTATTCCCCTTTCTTATGCCAGGAAGACAAACAGGATGCTGCGGACAAGATGAATCTGGCATATAAAAAGTTCAAGGATGCATTGTTTGAGAAACTGAATGTGAAGGAGGGACAGAGTCTTCAACCTGTCAAGACCATACGGGAGTCTCCATCAGAACCTTATAAGGATTTCAATGACGAGTTGTTGGACAAGAAGCAGTATGCCCTCACCGATGTCATAGAAACAGCCTTTGACGATGACGGCACAGACCTGACTGTTGAGCGACAGGAGGAGAACGAAGAGACTAAACATCACGGAATGAAGCGATAAGGAATATGGAAGACATCATCCACAGATTCAAGGTTATCACGTTGCGCCCCCACTGGTCGCAATACATCATCTCTCAGGGCTTGGCGTTTATCATCAGCTGCGCCCTCTTTCTCGTAGCAGGACATGACAGCATCACCTACAAGTGGCCGTTTGTCGTTCTCGGTTCCATCATGACATGCTTCATGCTCTATGGATGCCTGTATCTCCACAAGCTGAGATACATCATCACCTCGGAGCAGCTCATTATCCAGCGTGGAGTCTTGACGAGAACCAGCGACTACATTGAGTTGTACAGAGTTGTTGACTTCAGTGAGAACCGTGATATACTTGAACAGCTGTTCGGCTTGAAGACCGTATGGATTTTCAGTGGCGACCGCACCAATCCCAAGCTCGACATCTACGGCATCAGGGAGAACATCGATGTGGTAAACATTGTACGTACAAGAGTGGAATACAACAAGCGAAGAAAGGGCATCTATGAAATCACCAACAGATAACATCATTATGCGTATCAGAACAATAGCCAAGGAATACGATGGCAGGTGGATGATCGTCTCTGCCATCGCCCTTGCCATGCTCCTGTTTGGAACAAGGGCACATGCCCAGATTGTTTCCAGCAATCCTCTGGAGTATGTTGCTTTGGCAGAGGGCAATGACCTTATCAATGGTCAAATCAAGCATCAGATTGAGGACCAACAAAAGACTGCACTTCTTCAAAACACCATCGCAGCAGAGTTTACTCAGATACACAAATGGGAGAAGAAGTACAACAGCTATCTGAAAACAGCATCTGGCTATGCCTCCACGCTGAAAGCATGCACCTCATTATATGATGACGGAGTGAGACTCTTCATCAACCTTTGCTCTTTGCGAAAGGCTATCGCATCCAATCCCCAGGGCATTGTAGCGACGATGAGTATGAACAACCTCTATATCGAGACAGCCACGGAACTCGTCACTGTATATACCACACTCAAAGAAGCCATAGCCAAGGGAGGCAACGAGAACATGCTGACAGGAGCAGAAAGAAGCAAAACCCTTTGGGAGTTGAACGACCGTCTTGCCCAGTTTAACAAAAAACTCACACGCCTGTGTCTCAGCATCCGCTATTACACCATGGCAGATGTATGGAACAATGTGACCGCAGGCATGATAGACAGAAGCAACGCTGAAATTGCGGCCCAGGCACTGGGAAGATGGCGCAGGTGTGCCAATGTAGTTACACCATAAATAAAAAGATTGTATCAGGATAACAACATGAGTATTCGCATTTGTTCATACATAAGAATGGTTGTTCTCACCATCCTGTTCTTCGGGAAAGGCGTGAGTCTTCTTGCCCAGGGCAATGACCCTGTATTGGCAGGAATGATACTCATGTACACAGACAAAGCCAAGAAGGAGCTGAAGCAACAAGAGAAGATGATGCTTCTGGAATCCACAGGACATATCTGGATCAAGGAAGAAGTGGAAGGCACCTCCGACCTACAGAAAGAGTTCAATGACTACCTCGATAAGTTCCACAGCATCATCACCTATGCTGCACAGATATATGGCTTCTATCATGAGACAGACCGTCTCATCGACCAGCTTGGGACATATTCCAACCAACTCGGTACTCACACCACCAATGCCCTTGCAGTAGCCCTTTCCTCCAACAGAAACAAGTTGTATAGGGAACTCATCATGAACAGCGTTGATATTGTGAATGACGTAAGGCAGGTCTGTTTGTCAGACACCAAGATGACAGAGAAGGAACGTCTGGAGGTATTGTTTGGCATCCGTCCCAAACTAAAAACCATGAACAGGAAACTCAAAAGGCTGATACGTGCAGTAAAGTACACTTCGCTGGCAGATGTCTGGGCAGAGATTGACTTCAATGCCAGGAGCGAGGCTGACAAACCTACAATCGTACAGCAATGCAAAGAACGTTGGAAGAGAAATGCCAAGGTTAGATAAAGTATAAGACATATCAGGATAACAAAATAACAAACAATCAATTATATCATAGAACCATGGGTTGGGCATCATTATTGAAAGCAGCTCTCCGTCTTGGCGGTAGAGCAACAAAGGCGACATTCTCCACGATGGGCAGTGCCGCACTACATCCGCAACAGACGTTGAGAGGAATGGGCACGGCAGTAAAGTCTGCGACAGTCGGAGGAGCACTCGGCTATATCGGTTGGGAAAAGCTCACCACTGACAAGAGTGTGGTAGGCATTGTAAGCGATGCTGTCATTGGAGAAAAGACTACAGACAAGATTGGCGATACCATTTCAGACATCGGTGAAGGTGTCCGTGACATAAAAGACTCTGTCAATGGTCTCAGCAGCGGTGTCAATGGAGCCGTCGAAAGCATTGACAGCAAATGGGATGGCATGTCAGGTTTCCTCCGTGCCATGTTCTCTGGTCATGGCGGTGACATGATGGGAAATTTCTTCAGCAACATTGGTCGTGGCAATGTTTCAGGACTGAGCATAGTAGGGCTTATAGTGTCTGCTCTGCTTGTATTCGGGCGTTTCGGGTGGCTTGGCAAAATAGCAGGAGCTGTTCTCGGCATGATGATGATAGGCAATAATTCCAGTCTGAATCAAGTGTTTGGAGGCAGCAGGGCATCACATAACACTCCCTCAGAGAGCAAGCAACCAGAAGTCGAGCATACCAATGGTGGTGGAAGACGTAGATAAACAAAACAACATAAAAGAGTACACAATGCAATTTACACAAGAAATGATACTGCACTCCGACAGTGGCTATTGCATGCCATTCGAGGAAAGAAATGGAGACGTGCAGATGAGCCTTGGATATGGCAAGCAGAAACATCCGCAAACAGGAGAAACCTTCTTCAACCATGGAGTAGATTTCAAGGTTAACAACTACCTCCTTTCCGCTGTGGCTACCGGCAAGGTCACAGGATTGGGCAATGATGCCGTTCATGGTATCTATCAAGTCACACGCTACGGGGACTATGAAGTCATCTACAGCCACCTGAGCAATGTCTTTGCCAACTACGGGAAAGAGGTCAAGGCAGGTCAGGTTATTGCCGTCAGTGGCAGCTCACTGCACATCGAGGTGAAATACAAAGGAGAGGAACTCAACCCTTTGGAGTTTCTGACGATGATCTACAGCAACCTGAAGGTCATGGAGCAGCATGGCAGACCTGGTGCCGCGCCACAGTTCGTCACTTTGGACATGGATGTGCGCACTGCATACGACAAAGACCAGGAAGAGATTGAGAACTTGATGATGCGGTTTTTCCCAGACTACATGACAGACATGAGTAAGGGCATTTACGTCTTACCCGAGCATACGGAGCTTGCCTTGCGCAACATCTTCACCATGTCTGCCATGAAGCATTACTTCTTCGAGACCATTCCAAGCATGGCAAACCCACTGGGTATGGGTGCCAAGAGCATACCCATTGCAGAAAGAGTGCAGAACCTACTGATAGCCGATTTCCTCAACTATCTTGCCTTGCGACATCAGATATTCCTGTCAAGCATGAGTGCTGTCGAAAAAAAAAAGCCCAAGACAGAGCCATAGCGACAAGTGGTCTGGTGGATCCACTGGCGGGATTGGAAATTGACGTACAGAGTTTCGATATTCCCCGGCTTGTCAGTGTCTATCCAGACAAGTCTGGTATCAGATGGTGGACAAAAGCATGGTTTAACAACAGCGAATCAGGCGAATCCGCCATCGAGATAGAACGTGAGCTTGCCATCAAGTTCATCAATGACAATATTGAGAAAGACGCATGGCTTGAAGAGTATTTCCCGAAGCAGATGGAGGTCTATCACAACGCCATCGAGCAGACCAGAGAACAAATCCTCAATCAATTAAACCTCTAATGTATCAGTTATGGCAGAGTCAGAACAAGACAAAATATTCAGAACAAAGGTAATCCCGATTATGGATAACGTTCGGGACAGGCTTTTGAGAAATCAGGCGGACGAGTTTAGGGAACACTCCTTTTCTTTCGGCAGCTTGATGGCTGGTGCCATTGGTCCAGACGGAGGTATGGCAGCAACCCAATCCTATAATGACAGGTTACGATATACAGGAAAGTGGAACTCCAAGACCACTGAGGACTATATCGAGATGGTCAAGAAAGAGTTAAAGCTTGTGGGTGTCACGGTTGATGCAGCCATGGAAAAGAAGATGATAGACAAGATGATAAAGGACAAGATTCCTCGCTCATCCATTGAATATATCATCAGGAAAGCAGCCACAAGCACCCTTTTCTACCTTCCCCAAGAGGTGGCAAAATCACCATTGGAAAAAAGCATGGATGCAGAAGCCGAGCGACGTTATAACCCGTCAGCATGGGAGAAGAACACAGGACGTGCCATAGGTTCTGTCACCGACCTCCTCTGTATGGGAGGTTTTGGCGGTGGTTGGAAGACTGCTGCCACCTGGGTCGGCGGCGATCTTGTCTTGTCTCATTTTGCAGATAAGCATGAAGACCGTTCCGATGTACCCCTTGTCATCCGTCCCGGCATGGAAGAAGAATATCGTAAAGCTCAGAAGGCGGTCAAACAGCAAGAGCAAAAGGAGGAGAAGCAAGGCTCCACAGCAGAAAGCAAAGAAGTCGCAGAAGAGGAAACGCCAACTGAAACACCTGCATCACCTGAGCAGACACCAGCAGAGCAAACTGCCGATACTCCAGAACAGACCAATATGGACGGTTGGCAGGGATTGCTCACTTCCTTTGGGCTGAATGGGATTGGTGACATAACCCATAACCTTGGCTATGTGCTGGCCATGCTTCCTGATATGCTTGTAGGAATGTTTACTGGCAAGACGAAGTCCATCAATCTGAAGGACAATATGATGCCCATTGTCTCCATTGTGGCAGGAATGTTTGTCAGAAACCCCATCCTAAAGCTGGTACTTATTGGCATGGGAGGGTTGAACCTCATCAACAAGGCTGGGCATGAAGCGATGGACAACTTTAAGGAACAGCAACATCCAGAGACAAGCCACTCACAGACTCATTACCGTGTCTATCCAGACGAGCCCCTCAATGGGCGTATCGTCAATCCTGAGATACGTGCCAACTGCCTTGTTGCGACGATAGACCGTGTACCCTGCACCATTGCTCTTCCTGACAGGGTTGTTGATGCCTACGCACAGGGAGCGTTACCACTCAACACCCTCGCCAATGCCGTATTGGCAAGGCATGACCAGATGCGCCAGATGGCATCTGAGAACTATGAGGCAAACGAGCGACAGACTATTGTAAGACCACTTGCTCAAAGATAACAGATCAGATATGAAAAGATATTGGTACAAGTTCCGTGTCAAGTACGGCAAAGTCCTCGACACGGGAAAGCAGAAGAAAGTCAGTGAAGAGTATCTTGTCGATGCAGAGAGTTTCACTGAGACGGAGAAGCGTGCCGCCAAGGCAGCTACCGACCTCATTGGTACAAGAGACTTCGACATCACGGCCATCTCACGTGAGCCTATCACTGAAATCCTCCACGAAGAGGAGAATGAAGACAATCACTGGTACAAGACCGTTGTATCATTGGTTAGTGAAGATGCCGAGACTGGGGTGAAGAAGTTCTCGCCGCAGACCATCTATGTCAATGCCTCAAATACCACTGAGGCAGACCGTCTGCTCAGGGAACACATGTCGGACACCCTGTCCGATTGGGAAGTAAAGTCCATCACTGAAACAAAGGTACTTGGAGTGCTGGGCTACAAAGGATAACAAAGACAGCTGAATTATGACAGAAAAGAATCAACAAGAGAAGATGGCCGCAGAACGTCAGGTGGAACTGTTCACCCATGCTTTTGAGAAAGCCAAGGATAATGGAGGCGTTTGGTTGGATAACAAAGGCCGTAAGGCTCCCGGACTCTACCAGAAGCATTTGCAGGTATCACCCTTCAATGCCATCATATTGGGTATGCACGCAGACCAGCACAACTATAAGACCAACCAGTACACCCTTTTCTCTGATGCAAAGAAGCGAGGAGAATCCGTACAGACCAAGGAAAAAGGCGTACCTTTCTTATGGTACAGCTGGAACGAGTATGTCAGCAAGAGCAATCCCGAAGACAGGATTAGCCGTGCCGACTACCAAGCCCTGACAGCAGAGCAACAGTCCGACTACAAAGGCATCCGTACCCGTGAGGTTCGTGCACTGTTCAATATTGAGCAGACCACATTACCCATGGTTGACAAGACTTCCTATGAGAAGGTGGTACAGGACTACGGACGTTTGGAAGACCTTGTCGATGTGGCAGCAGCCTCAGAAGAGATCCGTCATAGAGTAGAGAATTTGTTGGCAAACGCAGGTCAATATATGGTAGAAATCCGTTCCGACTCATCTGGAGTGGCACATTACGACAGCGCGAAGGATGTCATCTTCTTGCCAGAAGTCTCATCCTACGAGCACTACGAGGACTACGCAAGAGATGCCGTTTCTCTCCTCGTCTCTGCCACAGGCCATCAGCAACGCCTTGCCCGTGAAGGAATGGCGATTAAGAACGGCAAGACCTCACCGGAAGATGCAGAGAAGCAGGAACGCCTGGTTGTAGAGGTTGCCACTGCCGTCAAGTTGCAGGAATTGGGCATTGCGGCAAAACTCTCTCCTGAAAGCTTGAAGATGACCGATTATTGGTCAAGGGAACTCAGAGAAAACCCCTGTTTAGTGGACATCGTCGAAAGGGATGTCAACAATGCCGTTGATATGCTCCACAAGGCTGAAAGAGGAGAGAAAGTAGAGCTCAACAGCCAGGCAGCACAGAAACAGATTAACGCCATCCGCAGCATCCTTCCGAAGCATTTCTATGTGGCAGACGAAATCAAGACCTTGCCTAACAGGGACACCAAGGAGTTTGTCATCGTCAAAGACCCCAGCAGCAAGATGGCTGATGTGGTTCTTCCCGAAGGAGCGTCGTTGGGTGCAGACAATGATATTCCAGGAATGAACAAAGGACGTATCGAACATGCTTTGCAGAAAGAAGGTTATGACACGGTCACCTTCTACAATGCCGATGGCTCCATGGGCTACCGTCCTGACGACAGTTTCTTTGACGGAAAGGCTGTTTCCGTTGCCCGGCTCAACAAATGGAACTTAGACACCATCACCCTTCTCGACGTGTCGGATGCCGTCAAGCGTTCTGGTGCCGTTGACTTCGAGAGGATTCTCATGATGCGGGACGATGACGGCAAGTGGGCACTCTACATGAAGCCAGAGAACGAGAAGAGTTTCTGTGTCTATCCTGACAAAACAGATGTAAACCTCTTTTTCACAACCGTAAAGCAAGGTAACGAGGAAGTGTCTGAGTCGATGCGTCAGGACATGGCGCAGAAATACTACCTTGCCACCACAGAGAAGCCCGAACAGAGGGTTGACATTTTCAAGAGCGATGCGACTCCCGAAGAACTCAACCAGATTGAGAGAGTCAACATCTTCAAGACCAAGGCCACCGAGACACAACCCAGTGTTATCCTCTGCTTGCCTACGGTGAACGGGGAGAAACTCAAACCTCGTGAGGTCACCCCCTCTCAATGGCAACGCCTTTGGCTTGCGGATGACATGCAGGACTACAAGAAGCATCTTGCTGCCAGTCTCTTTGCAGATGTTCTGCGTAAGGGTCGCACAGATGCTGTCGCTGTAGGTACAGACAAGTCCGAGCAGGAGGCACAGACTGAGGATGTCGCTCAGAAGCCTGTTCAACAAGAAGATAAAACAGAGGAGGATTCCAAGAAGGAAGATAAGCAAAAAGAAGAAGCCAAGGAAGAAACGACAAAGGCAGAGACCAAGGCGGTGGCTGCTGCCAGCCTCTCTCCCATGCTTAAACAATTCTACGACCTCAAAGCCAAGCACCCGGATGCCATTTTGCTGTTCCGCTGTGGTGATTTCTACGAGACATACTGCAATGATGCAGAAAAAGCTTCCAAAATACTTGGCATCACACTCACCAGGAGTAATCGCACCAAGGACATTGAGGGCAAGCCGCTCAGCATGGCAGGTTTTCCATACCATGCCCTTGACACCTACCTCCCCAAACTGATTCGGGCTGGCGAGCGTGTAGCCATCTGTGACCAGTTGGAGGCTCCTAAAAAAATTCAGGAATCCGCTGAAAACCAAGTGGTGGAAAGTGCCAGGCAAGAAGAAAGCAAATCATCTGGAAGACACCGCTAATGTTTAGACCGACATGTCAAAGAACAAAGAATACATAGAGAAATATGCAGAGTATGCCATGGAGCAGATGCGCCGATATGGCATACCTGCTTCTGTTACCCTGGCACAAGGCATCTGTGAGAGCGCAAGCGGACAGAGCGAACTGTCTCGTAAGGGCAACAATCATTTCGGTATCAAGGCTACCTCCAGTTGGATTCAGAACGGAGGCAAATACCTTGTTTATACCGATGACCGTCCTAATGAGAAGTTCTGTCAGTATGCTTCTGTGGGAGACTCCTACGAGCACCACTCCAAGTTTCTGAAAGAGAACAAGCGATACGCAGCCCTTTTCAAGCTCTCCCCTGACGACTACAAGGGATGGACTGCTGGTCTGCAGAAGGCAGGCTATGCTTCCAGCGGCAAGTATGCTTCCACGCTTCAAAGCATCATTGAGGCTAACGACTTGCAGAAATATGACCGCCTGGTCATGCAGGAGATGCAGGCGCAAGGCAAATCCTTTGGTGTCGCTGCCAACCCTCGTAGCAACGAAGGGCTGAGAGTTCAAACTGCTGAGACGGACTCAGAGAACAAACATTACTCTTATCCCTTGATGCGCAGTGAGTTTATGCTTGTCACCTCGCCGTTCGGAATGAGGGATGACCCAATGAATCCTGGTGCAAAGCAGATGCACAAGGGCATTGACATCCAAGCGAAGCATGACGAAATCCTTGCTACAGAAGACAAAGGTAAAGTCATCAAGGTGAACAACAACACTGATGGAGGTGCCGGTCGTTATGTCACTGTGGAATACAGCAGACCGAATGGCAACAAGTACCAATGCACGTATATGCACCTTAGCCGCATCGATGTCAAGGTTGGCGATGAAGTGAATGCGGGACAAAAACTTGGCATGTCTGGGAATACTGGTACCCGGACAACAGGTGAGCACCTTCATTTCAGCGTCAAGAGTGTGTCATCTGATGGTACAAAAAGGGAAATAGACCCTGGTGCCTATTTAGCGGAGATTTCTCAAAAGGGAGGAATTACTCTCCAGACCCTGTATAACGGCAAGGATATAACAGCCCAGTATAAGGCACAAAATCCAATAGATGTAAACAGTGATAGAGAGGTTGCAAGCAATCCAGAGGACTGGATGAAGAAATTGCTGTCTTCCGAAGACAGTGGCGTTAACATGCCTCTTGGAGACCCTGTGATAGAACTCATGATGACTATGTTCACCTCCCTCATGGCTCTTGCATTGCAGATTGACAACAAAAGTGAGGAGGAGAAGATGCAGAAGGCAACGGAAGCTGCCATCACCAAGTCCATCGACCTCACCTCTCTTCTTCCCTCTTATAGAATTTGTTCCATCATTCTACAGGGTAACAAGCCATTCCTTCAAGTGGACAATGGTAGCGTGCAGTTTTCTCGGGAGCTTACGAACGCTGAAATCGTTAAGATACAGCAGACCCTTGGCAACACAGCGTTAAGTCAAGAAGAAAAGCGAAGAACCATTGCCACCATCATCAACTCCGCTGCTGTCTCTCACCAAATGTCTCAGAATTATGAGAATGGCATGGGTGCTCAGGCAGACAGACAAGAATCAGTTCAAATCAGATAATTCGTACAACAAAACAATTCTATTATGATCAAATGTAACGTAACAGTATGTGGCACCGTATCACGCCAGGCGCAGATTCGTGCCAACAAAGAAGGGAAACAATTCATCTCGTTCGGAGTGAAAGTTGTTATCCCTGCCAAATCAGGTATCAACAAGACGATTGAAATCAGTGTTGCCAAAGACACGGACAACCAAGGCGAAGCCGTCAATTATCCTGTTGGTTCACGCATCGAGGTGGCTGGTGTACTCCAGTTTCACAAGAAAGGGGACATCGTCTATTACAACCTCTCCGCTACAGGTGTGAACAACTTCAACGCCAGTAGTCAGGACGCTATCACTGGCAGCATGGAGTTCCGTGGTACCATCGGGAAACAGGTTGATGTGAAGACGGACAAGAAGGGCAATCCCTATACTCTGTTCTCAGCTTACAGCAGTGAGAAAGACGGTGATTCTTACGCTTACACATGGGTGCGTTTCATGCAGTTCGGTTCAGCAAAAGAAGAATGGGTACAGGCAAAAGCTGGCATCAATGCCAAGGGAGACCTGCAAATAGGAGTCTTCAATGACCGCATAGACCTGACTTGCCGTGTGACAGAACTCACACAGTGGGAGAAATCTACCAATCAGTCTAACTAAACGAAACTGATATGACAGGACAAAAGAAATACAATACAGATGGAAAGACCAGTGAAGACAGGGCTCTCGATCTCTTTGCCGACATGATGATTGAGCGCATCAAGTCGCTGAGCAGCAAAGATGGTTGGAAGAAGCCCTGGTTCACCGAGGGCTCGCTGTCATGGCCAAAGAACCTTTCTGGACGTGAATACAACGGCATGAACGCCTTGATGCTTATGATGCACTGCGAGAAGAATGGGTACAAGCTCCCGATTTTCTGTACTTTTGACCGTGTCGCCGGGCTCAACTTCACCAAGGACAAGCAAGGCAAGAGACAGCAGGCGAAAGGCAGTGGTGGTGAAGCTTTGCCACAGGTAAGCATTTTGAAAGGCGAGAAGAGTTTCCCTGTCTTTATCACCACCTTTACTGTTGTGGACAAAGAGACCAAGGAAAGGGTGAAGTATGACGACTATAGACTGATGTCAGAGGAACAGAGACAGAAGTATAATGTATATCCAAAATTGCAGGTTTACAATGTCTTCAATGTTTCGCAGACCAATCTTCAGGAAGCACGTCCCGAGCTGTACAAGAAACTCGAGGAATCATGTAGGCAGTCAAAACCGATGGAAATGGGCGAAGACTTCTCATTCCAACCTGTGGATAAGATGATTAAAGAGAACGGGTGGATTTGTCCCATAAAGCCCATCTATGGCGACTCGGCATACTATTCCATCAGCAAGAATGAGATTGTTGTGCCAGAGAAGAAGCAGTTCAAGGATGGGGAATCATTCTACTCCAATCTCTTTCATGAAATGACCCATTCCACGGGAGCAGAGGGGCAATTGAACCGTATCAAACCTACATCTTTCGGCTCTGAAGAGTATGCCCGGGAGGAACTGGTGGCTGAACTGACTGCTGCATTGACAGCACAGCGATACGGCATGACCAAGCATCTGAAAGGAGATTCCGCTGCCTATCTGAAATCCTGGCTTGACTCACTGAAAGAGTCTCCTCAGTTCATAAAGACCACGTTGATAGACGTGAAGAAAGCCAGTTCGATGCTAACACAGCACATTGACAAGATGGAGTTGGAGATTGAGAAGGAAGAATCCGTCAGGCAGGATAACAGAAATGGAAAAAGCTATCTGTCTGTAGAGGACGGAGACCATGCTGTCTTAGCCTATAATGGTTCCGCGGTGTACATCCAGCATCACGAGAAGGAGGACTCTGTGAAAGTCGCTGTTCCAACAGATAAAGGACTGGAGGTAAAGTTCACCCTTCCCTATGACCACACCAAAGACCTTGACCGAAACTTTCAGGAGGCTTTTGCTCAATACAAAAGTCAGACGGAACCTTCCGAAACGAAAGAGAAGGTCTATTATGCGTCCGTCGCCTATCTGCAATCTACCGATGACACCTCGGAATTGGACAAACTGAAAGAGCGTGGTGACTATGACGGACTGTTGAGACTTGCCAAGGATTACTATGACGGAAACGGCATGGATGAAGAGCAGACCTACAAGAAACCATGTCAAAACAGGGGCGATGACCTGCTGATTGAGGACAAGGACTTCGCCGTGGTGTATAATGGCAGCGTGGGAGGTACTTATGAAGTATTTGCCAAGTATTCAGAGCAGGATGTCCGCAATCATATAACACGCTATGGCATCGGTCGTGCCAGTGAGGATGTGGAGGAGGTTGCACGGGAAATGACCCATGAGGCATTTACTGCAATGGCTACACGTAAGCTCCCCATCTTACACATGCCTAATGATTCTCTTCTCTATCTTCAGTACAACAAGGATAAGGACAGCATAGATGTTGGAACCGTAACAAATATCGGATTATCTGTTAAGCATTCATTTCCCTACGACCACGACCAATCCATGGACATGAACATTCAGGGAGTCCATGAACAACTCCAGGACATGAAGGAATATCAGCAAGAAGAGCATGTAGCTAAATCAGCCTTTCATCGGTAAAGTTTTACATGTCAACGAACAGTTATCAGCCGCAAGACAACACATCTTGCGGCTGATTATGTTATTTCAAGTTCTTTACGACACCCATAAAGAGCAATTCATCATATTCGCCTGTTATTGCAAACGCAAATGATCTGTCTAACCTCATTGTCAGAGGTTGCAGTATTTCATCTGGTGGCGGACATCCTACTTCGTGTTCTGCTATTGTCAGAGCGGAAAGAATAGATTGTTTTTAAATGGGTTTCAATATCTCAATCAATTCTACTTCTATCGATACACAACAAGAGGCATTACAATTCTTATTTACATCCTTCAAATGCCTCTTGTTGCTTGATAAATAATTATTCAAAAAAGAAATTCGTATTAGGCGATGACGATCTTAGTTTATGAAAAATCTATATGATTACTACATTCTTGTTTAAGGTTTATCATTTCTGCAAATGAACCTTTTGGACAATTTATGAATGTTACATGACCTTTGCTTTGTTTTGCAGCACGAGCTATTTGAGCAATCAAAGATGACCCTTTTGAGTTGTCGCATACAAAACATGCTCCGGACTTAGCGATTTGTAAAGCGTCAAAATTTGCATCAAGTGGAGTTTCATATTTTACAAGTCCTGGGGCTTTTGCTGCAAAAATGGACATATTGTCTATCGTTGCTTTATTCTGAGTACTCTTGACATTATAAATAGTAATTGTTGCTCCACTATTTTTTGCAAGTCTAATTAAAGTTCCGATGTCCGACAAACTATAATGTTCCCAATCAATTCTTATTGATACACCAGCAGTGATCTTGTTTTTCAAATCTTGAATGTTTCTTGTATTGGCAGAGATATTACTTGTACTATTGTTTCTCTTCTTTATCGTGCTTGCAGCGACTCCTCCAGCAACCACACCTGAGACTGTTGTGGTTCGCTTTGTACTTATGCTAGAACTAGACGAACGATCTACAAGCATATACAAAACGAAGAGTATAAAAAGGACAATTTGAATAATCCAACGATTATCAGAAATGAGATTTTCCCAATGCACATTGAATCCTAAGAATGCCAATAGATAGTGACTTATCCATAGGCAGCCATAAGTTAATCCAACTAATAGCCATGCCATTACATATGCATATCCAGAAATTGGGATCGCGCGAAAAAACTTTCTTTTCCCAATTATAAGTGCTGCCAATATAACAGGCAGTACTATTTTTGCAATCATTATATAGTTCATATCTTGAATGATGAATTAATTTAGGATGAATTATGATTGACTATTTTATCATTTCATCCAATTTTTGGATAATATATTCGCCACACATATCAGGAGTTATCGTAATTAATGGTTTCCTTTGATTGTGATCTATTATATAAATAACATCTTCATTTCCTGGCCATTCAAGATTCTTGTTCTTATATTCAAATCTTAAACTATAGCCAAAGAATATTTCTTCAGAAACGCACTTGTTTCTAATAGTTATTTCAGATGACGAAGATTGCATCTCTTTAACTTGAAGGGTTCTTCTATGTTCCCACGAATTTGCTTCTTTATCATTAGTTCTCCAATCGAATAATATTCCGTCATGTTTGCGCCATCCATAGAAATATCGACCAGTACTTAATCTATAATCTCTATAATTTGCAGTTATTACCTTAATCAATTTATCTTCAAACAATCTATCTCTTATAATGCGTTCACAAACTAAATTGTTTTCAAAATCAGTAACTTCTACGTCCAATGATTGCGAACTCAAAATATAATCAAGAGGTTCTGCATATAAAGTATTTAAAAGTACAGGATGTTTCCAGTTGTATTTGTCAAAGATAAAATTATCATGTATCTGATTCCATCTAGAACAACGCTTAAGCAATGCTGAAACCAATTTTGCAGCATACTCATCTTTAATTCCTTTACTGTCAAAATACTCATTTGCATGGTTCCATTTTGTGAAGAAGCTATTCCAGTTTATCTCGAAGTTCTCATCATGGAATAGGAACCGAATAGCTCCAGCAAAACATCTTTTTCGTTCTGCAGCAATAATGAGCGGTTGCCAACCTATCCATTCTCCGCAAATGTCAACATTCCAGTCAGGAGGACAGGACTCACTATGATTTACGATTTGGCATGATTTGTCGATCTCTTCCTGTAACTGCATTTCAGCTTTTCGATAACAAGACTTGATATTGTCGATAGCAACATTGCCCAAATAAGCAAGAATCGAATCCTTGTTAACTGAAAGCTCCTCAATCAATCGTAATGCTTGTTTGAAGGACTGTCGCTCTATATCAATGTTTTCAACCAAATTCCAAACTATACGCATCCAATTCACATCTCGGGATTTTACGGAAGCATAGTATGCGAGTAATGGCTGGTAAAATTTTGAAACAACATCTTTCTCTTTGCAACTAAAGTCCGGAATACGAGGTTTTTGGCTTAGCGTCCATGAAGGAATCAAGAACGTCAAGTTATCCTTTGTTGCATCCAATTCCAGGGCAGAAAAGAATATACCACATGTCTTGTAAAACTTTTCGATATTGTTTTTGTTGTTTGCATCCTGGAACCATTTCGAGAGTTCATAGGTGTTTGTGCACTTGTTCCTGTAATCATAACAATCAAGAGCAAGTTCAACAACACCTAACATCTGCGAATCTACTCGATTAATCTTGTCTGTATCTTTTAAACTTGTTGATGGCGTTTTGTTCCACATCAATTCATACCATTGCTGAATCTTCTCTGGCCAGTATTCACGTAATGAGGTTGGCAAATATTCATCCAATATGGCATTTACATTGTCCCACTCTGTCAGCTCTCTACCTCTTGAGTTCATTTTCAAAAAGATGTGATCATAAGAATATTTGCTAACGTCCAGATAATTCAGCAGAAAGACTATTGACTCCATATTAACAACGCTTTTTCCCTGTTTGTCAAGAAGCTTGTCATATAAAGAGTCCATCATTTCTATCATTCCGCAGATTCCAGGATCACTCAACCATGAACTCTGGAACCAAGCAAGACTGCAAATATAATCCTTGCATAATGAAGGATAGTCTTTCTTCTGTTCCTTTGCCTCCTTTTTTAGTGAATCATAGTTTGACGGTTTTATCATTGGAGGAGGACAACTCTTAAGCAAACCTTTGATGAACACTTCGGTTGTTCTTCTTGATTCATATCTGAATTTCCAGTTTGGGTTTGAAAAACCACACAGCCATGACAAGAGCAACAATGTTGTTAATCGTTGCTGACCATCCAATGGATAAAATATAGCTTTCGATCTGCCATTTACATCAATGCCATATACAAAGTCTAGGAGCATTGGCGAAGACGTTATGACACTATTCACCAATGCACTGGCAAATCCTGAAAGACACTTTTCTCCACGCTTGTCCAAACGCCCTTGTACATAAAGACGCTGAATTTTAGGAATTATCACATCATAGCTGTCCATGAATGTGGAAAAGCTTATAGATTTATCAAACCGAATAACTTCTTGCTTGTCATTTTCTCCACTATGACTTTGGGCTTGACCTTCGGGCGCGAAATAATCATCTTCAGCAGTAAAGAGATTACCTGTCTCGTTACAAGATTTTGGCAGTTCTGTCTTAAGCTCCATGAATGATTTGAAAAAACTATTCATTACATTATAATAGCCTTCAAAGTCAGCATTTTGCCATGATGTTATTCTGCTTGCTGATTTTGTATAAAACTTTGTAAATGCCTTGACGGTACAAGGTGGAATAAACTCAGTTCCACTATTTATCTTTTTAATGATAGCCTTTCTTTTCAGAGGGAAAATGTCGTTTTTGTAACTTCTGTTTATGTCAAGGTTCAGAAGTGCCAGATTCCCCAACTTGTCTGTATCTTTGATCTTGTCCGTCGAATCCTGTGTCAGTTCCACAATAAAAGTTGCATACGATTCGAATTCGTCAAGAGAAACCGAAGCAATATCGAATTTGTCAATTTCTACGTTTTCAGATTCCCAAAAATGCTTTACGAAAGCATCTCTCTGCTTCTTTTCTAATTCATTCCATGCAGAAGTTAACCATTCCGTTTTGTTTTTGTCTTGCTGGAAGTCGTTAGGTGTTTGAGAGTCAATGTGCTCAATATCCCAGCCTTTGCACTTGTCAAACAAATCAAATCGGAATCGTTCATTGCTTTTGTTGCAATCCAAAATATTCAGCAAGACGAACAGCTTACGCAATTCGCCTTTGTCCCAAGCATAGCTAACATCATCTAAAGAAAGAAGTTTTCTTCCACCAAAGTTGGTATCTTGAATAGTCTTTATGATGCAATTCTTAAAATCTTGATGTTTAGGGTATTTACGCCATAGATTGTATATGGTCGTTGCAGAAATATCTGTAAAATGTCTAATCCAGCCAAGATAATTACTTAATTCAATATCCGAATAACAAGACTGCATCCACCAGTAAGTTTGTAAAACCTCATCCCAAATTGTCTCGAGATTATAATGTATGTCATCATCCAGTTTTTCGAAGATTATTCTTGGATTGGCTTTTGTTTCTCGCAAACTTACTTGTAACACCAAAGCAAAAAGAAGGTCTATTCGCGTAGGTGTATCTTCAAGTCCACGTGCATTAAACATCAGCCAAAACTGTTCGTTAGTGAGGCTGTTCTCTACAATCTCCCATTCTTTAGATATTTCCATTTGCTGTTGAACAGACAAACCACTGCTTTTTACCATATATAAAGCCCTAATGAGCTCAGATGATGTCAGAGGTGTCTTTCCGTCATTCAGCCTAAGAAAAGATTTATGTCCTTCCTTTTCTGCATCTTCATTTGTTGGAGTATCAATGTCGTACTCAAGAAATGCAATTCTTTTCTCATTTGACTTGAATAAATTGACTAACGCTTGTTTTACTTCATTGTTTGAAATAAACTCGTCAACAGCCTCACTTACTTCAGTTCTAAAGTAATCATTGATGGAGTTGTTTTTAATGAAACCATCAAGAATTTCTGACAATTTCTTTTTCTCTGAATCATAATAAATATCCCAGGTTGTTGGAATTGATAACTTGTTTAGTATGATTGCAAGTGTTGTTAAGCGCTGTTGACCATCAACAACTCGTATTACCGAATCGTCTTCATGTGCTACATGCGAATAAACCTCATTGGATATCTTTTGTAAAACGATCGGTTGCAGACAGTATTCATTATCATCGTTTTCTGCATTTGCAAATAAGAGTAAATCATTGAGCAAATGTTTTACATTTTTACCTGTCCATCGATACCCACGTTGATAATATGGAATAACGTATAGCGTATTATTTATGTTGCCGACTATCAGCTTGTTTGTTTTATTTGCCATATCTTATATATTATAATTTTCCACTACAATACTCCATCTCTGTTAAATCACACCATCCTGCGTCCTTTATTTCTCTAAGGAACAAACGGGCGCACATTTCCGCATCGTCACCTGCACGGTGATGCTTGCCTTCGGGTATATCGAACAGTTCACAAAGATAACCAAGCGAATTACAGCCAAAGTCATAATTGTGACGAGCTGCACGAAGTGTACAATAATAGTCAATATCAGGAGTTTCAAGGTCATAGAACTCCAAAGATTTACGAATACACGATATATCGAATGCTGCGTTGTGTGCAACAAGTATAGGAGTATCAGCAAGATATTCAAGTATCTCTGACCAAACCTCTGGGAACTCAGGAGCATTCTCTGTATCTTCAGGATGAATCCCATGGATTTGTATATTCCAGTAGGAATACGCATTATCTTCAGGACGTACCAACCACGATTTGGTTTCTACGACCTTGCCATCTTTGACAACACAGATACCGGCTTCACATATTGAAGCACGTTTTCCTGTAGCTGTCTCAAAGTCTATTGCTATGAAGTCTAATCCTTCCATTTTAATCCTTGTAATATGATGTTAAGGTTTTAGCAAGGTTGCGCATCTGGTCGCGAAGTTTCTTTGGCTCCAAGATTTCAACCTGATCGCCTTGTTGCATTATCAGTTGCATAAAATCATAAGTCAGCTTCACGTCATAAGAGAACGTCGTTGATTCCTCATCGCTTTGAAGTTCCTTCTGGGACTCATGCAGTGGCAATGTCCTGAGATAGTCAGGAGCGTTCCAATATGCTCTGAGAACAACATGCTCTATAGGCTCATCACTCGGAATGATACCTGTACAACCTTTGTAGAATTTCTTCACGTCGAAGTTCTTTTTCATCACGAAGGTCTTGTCAAGTATAAAGGCATCAGAGATTCGATCTAATCCGTAAGCACGTATCTCCTTGCGAGGAGAATAACCCTCTTCTCCCTTGTGTTTCTTGTTGAGCCAAACGTAATATGGATTATTAGCTATGATATACCAGCGTCGTTTCACCACTTTAAGACAATACGGTTCTATCTCAAATGTGTTAGCATAATCCTTTCCGAAGCCTTGATGGGTTATCTCTACAACCTTGTTCTCACGTATAGCTTGCATGAATAGGGTTAGCCATGTATTGCCAGAAGGTATTTTCTCAAACTCTATGCGGTCTTTCAGTTTGCTGTCTGCCTGTATCTGATTAAGTGTAGCATAGGAGTCTATCAGCCAACTGCGAAAATTATCACCCTCCAGTTCACGAGGGTTCATTATATGATACTTGTACCCCTTAACATCAGGGTCAAGTTCTATGATGATATTGAATATGTCCTGTATAGCTTTTCGATGATTATGGAATGTGCGTAGGGGAAGGTCGTCGCCATCTCCATAACTGAGTCCGCTCTTTTGCCACTTATCATTGATTTCCTTGTAGGAAAGATGCTTGTAGTGGCGCAACGTATCTACAAGCCATACGTATCGTCCGAATTGATTTGCTGGCATAATTTAAGATTTTATCGTTTGCAAAGATATATAACCTATGAAATAAAACGGCATATCTTTAATTTTATTGTGTAAATCTGCGTTTTTATAACTGAAAAGACACAAATTGCTTCTCGTTAGGCACATCTTGTGTGTCTGAATATAGTTTTTTAAGTCTTTCTTCAGGAGTCAGAAAATGTCTGATGCAGATATTTCTTGCCTCGACTTTGCCAGCCAATCTGTAGTATCGTCTATCTTTGTTGCTTCCACCACGGGCAAAATCTTCTTCTTCTTGAATAAGATGCTGGACTACTTTTTGTGTTTTAGTTCGCTATTCTTAACCTCTTCACCTTCAAAGAGGTTAATCAAAGTCTCTTTTATAGTCATTTCGATTTCTTCTTTATGTTTGAAGCTATTATTGTTACCCTCATTTCAGCAGTTTCATTACTCTCTTCAAGCCCCCAACGCCATTGGGTTGCAGGTGTGAACATCTGTACAAATGTGTTGATGGCTTCATTCTCACTCATCAGCATAGGTTCCTGTTTGGGGCTTCTAATGTAAATAACGACGCTGCTAGCAGAAAAAAGGTCATAATCTTTTGCAATAGTACATGTATGTAGTACTGCATCCTCGATAGCATCTGCGCAACGATTATGTCCTGTAGCTTTGCCATGAAGGACAATTGCATTACCAGCACCTTCCAACACCTCTTTTATATCAGATGAGTCTATCGGAATGATGGCATCGTGGAGATAAAAGATTTCTCCTATCTCCTTGATGTCTGCATCATTTGGATTTTCAAAAAACAGGTTCTTCATGTTAGCCACGTTTGCGAACATTCCACGAAAGCCCTTTGTTTGTCGAGTAGAACAGCCCTTTTTCTGTAGTAGCAAGAATTTCCTTGCCGTTGTCCATCAGATCAATGAACTTGCCGTAGTTGCCGCTACCACCACAACGTGCGTTCCAAGAAAGACCGTTGTTCTTTGAATACTCCAGCTTTTTGCTGTCTTTAGGCGAGATACGAATAAGTTCTCCGCCATAACTGATCATTTGAGGCATAATGCTTGTAATTTAATTGTTATGAATAATATAGTTGTTGAACCCTGTAACCGTGGGCTCATCGGTTTTGTCCAGATAGTCTTCAGCCAGATTAATTAGCCGGTCATAGTAATCGCTAGTACCATCCCAAAACCGACAATTGATAACTAAATATTCTGGCGACATAATATCTTCTGATTTTATTTTCGGCAAAAGTACAATGCAAGGTATGCCAAATTGGTGGGTAGGTTAGCAAAATCCAATTTTTCTTGCAGTATTTTTTGAAATTTTCTCTTCACTACACATAGTAACAAGGCTATTAAGTGTTGGCTTTTCGCCTTTGATTACCTCTTGCATAAGTGCCTTTCGTACTATATTGTCGATTTGACCGCCGCTAAATTCATAACTTGAAGCAAGAGTATGAGCATCTTCAACGGAGAGGGAAGGTAGTTTACTCATCCAGATATTTCTTTTTGCTTCAACTGTAGGTTTATCAAAACGAATCTTAAACAGGAAACGACGTTCAAATGCCCCATCAAGATTGTCTGCAAGGTTGGTTGTAGCAATGAGAATACCATCAAGATTTTCCATTTCTTCAAGAATAATATTCTGAATGGCGTTCTCTGTTTGAGCCACACTACCACTGTTAACATCCTTTCGTTTTGAGAATACAGCATCAGCCTCATTAAAGAGGAGGATAGGCTTAACCTTACTCTTCTCGCATAATCTACGATAGTCGGTGAATACTTTCTTGATAAGCTTTTCGCTCTCACCAAACCAACAGGTCTTCGTTGTACTAATATCTACGTGCATTATGGCACGTCCTGTAGCTTTTGCTATCTGCATGACGCTCTCTGTCTTTCCTGTTCCAGGCTCTCCATAAAGTAGAACGGCAATACCTTTGGGAAGATTATTCTCTTCCAGTCTTGCACGTAACCCTTCATAATAATCTTTATCCAAACTGTTGCGAAGGAGGGATAACTGCTCATCAAGTTTATCAGAGAAGAATAGCTCCTTTTCGATGATCTTATCACAAGGAAGTAGTTGTTTATCAGATACCTCATTGATGTAGAGGGATGCTTCTTCTCCTAAAAGAGTTTCTTTTGCCTTGTCGGTTAAGATGAGATTTGTTTCCTCCCCGAACAGAGAGGATTTTCTCTCAATCTCTACTAATCCTTGTTTCTGAAGTGAATTGTTCTTGTCCTTGAAATCATTCAAGGTTGTCCTTCGTTGTTGACGAGGATAAATAGACTTTACCTCATAAGTTAATGATGTCGTATCATCATTAATCATGTCTTTTGCTATAGAATAAAACAAGGCACGCTCAAACTCATGAGGGATAAGCTTACTAATGAGTTCAACTTCGGGTATATGCTTGTTGGCTTTTTCTAATTTTTCCATTATTCTATGCAAGACACGTTCACAACGAGATATAGGAGCATCACTGTCATAGATTTCCTTTTCATGGATATACCCATGAGCCTTTTCAATAAATGCATAGATGTCCTTACATTTGTATGATTTACCAAATGCATGTGCGTCATTACCATAATAAAAATCTTTACCTTGATCTGTAAGGCGAATATAGTCAGTGCCACCATCAAGCTCTATCAAACCAAGCGTCATTAGTATATATTCTTCTTCGACTATTGACTTTTTTGTCATAACACGTTGGGGTATGTTTGTAAAAACATCTTTCAATGTACAGTTAACATCCGAATGCCCTGTTCCGTCATCGTTGAGATTGTCATAACACATATCATAGAATATGGTTCTATCCAGAATATCAGGAACATCCTTTTTCAGTTCACTTATGAACGGTAGATGAGGATTGCTATTTTCAAGTTTTTCAACAAACATTACCAGATCCTCCGTTATTACATCGTTGTCTTCGACTTTTTCAGCAATACGCTTGCAGAACTCATACTTGTCAATTTGCATTTCATCAACCTTAATCTGACAAATTTGAACTGACTGGTTCTCAATAATCGCAGCCATGACTGTATCGCTAACGGCAAAGTCTTGTTTAAATATGTTCTCCTCTCTTCTACGACGACGCACAAGAAGCCCTTTACGTTCAAGGGATTTAAGTGCAGGGATATACTCAATCATATCCAACGAAGAACATTCGAAGTAGTTAGACAGGTCATCCATGTTTGATGTCCTATCTCTACATGTAAGGTCGAACTGAGCGACAAACAAATAGACCTCCTCTATTGACTCGAGTCCTACTGTCTGCATTACTCCTCTGAAGATTTCTTGCGTCTTAGCCGCGCCCAATCTTTGAAGTTTACTATCAACCAATTTTTTTGCAGCTTCCTTTATGTACTGAATACTTGTCTTTGCCATATTATCTTTGACTTTGAATTGAAATCTGCGGCAAAGGTATAATGCAAGGTGTGCCAAAAAAGTGTATAGGTTAGCAAAAACCATTCATTTAACACTATATTTCGAGATTCCTCTCTTCACAATATATAATACCAAGGCTGTTAAGCAATGATTTTTCGCCTTTGATTATCTTCTGTAATACTTGACTTTGATTTATGCTCGCGTTGTCACCATAAAAGCAAAGGTGCCTACTCATCACGAGCAAGCACCCTGTTATGATGAAAAAAGTTATTAGTGCGTTCGTTATTCATAGAACAGGCATTGTCAGCGACTATGTACACATGTATAAGTGTGTACATGTATTCATTAACAGACTACTGAACGCCTGCTTCAAGCATAGGCTACTTGGACAGAACCACGATAGTGAATCGGTTGGCTTCATTCGCTTCGTACTTGTCTATACCACCAAAGTTCTTTATCTGTATCTGGGACTCTTTTATACCTCGTTCCACGAGAGACTTGGCTATATAGTTGGCACGTCGTTGGCCGAGTTCCTGGTTTCCTGACTGAGTACCTGTAGCACTGTCTGCTGCACCTGATATTGACACTTTCAGATTCTCATCCTTTGCGATACGCGCAATCTCATCGAGATTGACCATTTGAGAATCGTCAACGAGTTTGTCCGAGTTGATTTGAAAGAAGAAATACACAGGTGTTCCCAGACCTATTCTTATCTGGTTAGTGTGACCATCTTCATCTGTCAATCCCGCATTCTTGCCATTGCCGTCCGCTTTCCAATCCTCAGAGTCCATGTTGCTGTCCTGTAAGTTTGAAGAGTCTGACATGTTGAGACGGGCACGGAGAGAGTTGAGACCGCTGTAGCTGTTTTTCGGATAGATGGTTTTGACATCGTCTTCTCCAGCCAGTCGTTTTTGAAGACGGGCATTCTCCATTTTCATCTGGTCGATGTAGTCTCTCAGATATACATTTTCCTCAATATAGGGAGCAGCGTCAATGACACGCTTCCATCCTGTCTTGCCGATGGTAAAGGACAAGCCTGCTGAGACGGTAAGCATGTGGTCCCCGAATTTTGTTGAGGTGCCGATGTCATCAAAGTTCTTGGCTGTTGTCATTCCGCTTATCCCGGCAACGAGATGAAGACGGTCATTGAGGCGGTATCGTGCCTCGATACCATATGAAAAGGCGAACGGATGGCTGCCACTTGAACCTCCTGAGCAAGTACATGAGCCCGACCAGTCAGAGTTGTGTATCATACCAACTCCAAGATATGGTATCACATCCCAAAGAGGTATTCCACTCTCGTTACAACGTATGCCGGATGTCAGGTTATACATGAAGTCAGCGTGAATGAACTGGTATTTCATGCTTTTGAACTCAGCATTCTTGAATGACTGTCCTTGGAATCCTATACGTCCACCGATTGCGGGTGTGAACCACTTGCCGAGTCCCACCTGCAATGCAGGCTTCACTCTGTCGAACACATCCCCACAACCGATGGGCGACCCAAGAAAAGCAGAAGCCCCGCCCTTTACTTCAATGAACCAATTTCTACCCCAGTTGGCTGCTTCGCTTACATTCTTGAGATATGTAGGATTGCCAGACAAGAGCATAGGCTCCTGACTGAACGTTTTCTGATGAATGATACTGTCCTCATACTGGTGGACAGGTTCTGCCGTTATCGTCATTGCTGCAAGGCAGGACATAGACATGATAAGAATTTTCTTTCTCATTTTGTGTTATGGATTTAATTGTTAATACGAGGTGTAAACAAACGAGCTGATGTCACATTTTCTTTTTTCTGCTGACAGAAGGCTTGCACATCTTACGAGCCATGGCCAGGCATCGGCGTGCCCACTCACGGTCATCTTCATCGGGACGTTGTCCCCAGCCGGAACTGGGACCACCTCCACCGCCACCATGAGTCTGAGCGATGGTTGTAGCATCATCGATGAAGCCACATACCAGATTGAGCGCAACCTTTACGACATGGTTCCCTTCCTCTGCCAGCTGCATGAGCAATGTACCGTCGAAGTCGAGTTTGATATCATCTGGCAGTTTGGGGAAACGCGAAGTGAACTCCTGTGCCATCGTATCAAGGATGACACCATTCAGATGATAGCTCATATTGTGAGCCCATGAAAGTTCAGACCTGTTGGCTTTCTCTTCCAGTTCACTTGCCTGCTGCTCTATCTCCGCCTTATCCTTGCGGAGAGTGTCAAGCAACTGGTTAGTCTCATCGAGTTTCTTCTCTTTGTCTGCCAGTTTCGTCTCAACCAAAGCCTTCTGCTGCTCCAGGTGCTGAATCTTACGGGCAATCCCCGCACTGATGCTATCGCTGTTGGCTTGCAGTTCACGTAACGGTCGGAGCTCATCCTCCAGCCTTTCCTTCTCTGCCTTCAGATTCTCTATCATTGAGGTGAACGACTTCTGTTTCTTCTGGGCAATAGCCAATTCGACATTGAGGTCTTTCAGAGCCCTTCGGGTGTTATCCATCTGAGCTTCGAGTGTCACACATTCGTTGGCGAGCCATCGCCGGTACTCTTCCGTCGAGCGGTGCCTGGCACCAGTCTCTGTTATCGACACCCCTCTTGTAAGACCCCATTTCTCGTTCACCTTAGCCAGCTCATCATGCAGCGCAAGCATGTAGTTCTTGAAATCAACACGGTTCTGACCATGGAAGATTTTCTTGAATGCGAACTTCTTTTCCTCGTCAATAGGAAGAAGCGCACAATGCACATGAGGGTTTTTCTCGTCACAGTGGACAATGAACGATATGATGTTTTCTTCACCATATTTGTCAGCCACGAAACGATAGATATCCTTTGCCCATTCCTCTATCTCTGGCATTCTGCGGATGTGCTCATTGCCCTTCTTACTCTCGAAATCCACCTCTTGGTTGCCAAAGGCTAACTCACGCATACGTTCTGTGGAGCCACCGAAGATGAAGTTGACCACTGTTCGGTAGCGTGGTTCATCCAGTCCCTCATTGGGATCCTTGATGCCACGTGAGGCAAGATTTTCTGCCATACGTCTTGTCAGCGGACGGCTCTTGTCTATTGGGGTCACGATGCCACCCCTCTGGATCTCGAAGTTGAGATGTTCGCGGCTTCTGTCGTAGTTACCCTCACGCATAGCCTGTTCCCATCCCTTATCCGTCCATGCCCTCAGCTCCTCGTTGCTTGACTGTGCAAGCCCCTTGGAGGTCTTGATGTCCATGACTTGTTTTCCTGCTTTACTCATATTCAAATGTTATTATGATACCATCTTCAAAGCCTTTTTTCAGTCGGCTAAACAACGTCTCTGAGATGAGCATTTCTGACCCAGCTTGCTGTTTATCTGGTCAGCCCTCCCGACAACGTTAGGAGGTCGGGGTATTAGGCTTCCCGAGACTGAAAAAAAGTGGCACGTGCAAGCACGCTGCCTATCGTTGCTTTACTCCATTCAGCGAAGTGCCTACGGAGCGTCTGAAACGCTTTGGCGAGATGGTTATTATAAAGGGTGATTCAATAGTCATTGTTTTCAGCAGAAGAAGAGACCGAAGGGGTCTGGGTCGGTGGCTGCTTATGTCCCCTAATTGAGGGAAATGGAGGGTTATCGTAATAGGTGGATTCAACACCTGAGCTGTAATGCTCGAAGATGCAGTCCATGAGGATTACCTCACCTTTTGAATACTCCGATGTCACTTCTGCCATATAACTGGGCTTGCTGTTGGTGCGTAGTGCAGCAGCCATGATGCCAAGTGTAGCAATCACTTTGTGCCAGTCCCAGACATGGTCTTTACCGAACAGGAGCCCGACCGAGTCAGATAACTCTTCAGGCAATTGTTTGTGTGCATCGAGGACATGAAGCATCGATACTGCCAGGCCGTCGAATATGACAGTCTGTTCATTAAGCACGTGTCGTGCAGGTATTCCGCCATTCCCTTCTTTCTTCGCCATGTCCAACTTCAAGGCATAATACCGGTTGTAAGATTCCGCCACCTCATTTGCTCTTGTCCTGCCTTTGAGATAGCGCACAAACTGCATGGCACAGAAGTCGAGAATATCGTCTGGTGTCTCAACAAAGAGAGACAGACGCTGTGAGAGGTTGACCGAGAAGATGAAGCTCTTGGAGTAAGGCTTGGCAGAAATATGTCCGAGGTTTGCCAGCCCTGCGATAAATTGCCGTACAGTGGCACGCTGCCATTTCCATTGGCGTGAAAGTTCTGAGATGGTGGCAACGAACTGGCCAGGCAGCAACTGCAACGCACCTTCGGCTTCAGGTGTGGCGTATGCACCTGCGGATGCTCTGGACAACAGGTCGCAATAGGCTTCGAGCTTGCTGTAACGTTCCTCCGATTTGGGTTTGAGAAACTCCAGCAATGAACGATCCACACTTTGTGGAGTCTCTCCCTCAGAAGAGACATGTTTTGATGATTGGTTCATTTGAGTCATTCTTTAATTTGATATGTTATTTACCAGAGCAAGTGTTGTCTAATCTCTGCCACAAACAAGTGGCATTTAATAGTAGTTTTTGAATATCTGTTCCAACCGTTCGTCATGCTTTTTGAGCGGTTTGGAATCATCGCAAAGTGCAAGCACTTTTTCAGATGGGTAAAAGACCGCTGCCATACTGAGTGTGAAGAACAGATGAAAGACACTGTTCATATACGGAATGGCATAGCAGACCATTGCCACAAATACAGTGAAGAACCAAAGCCGCTTCCTCTCATGCAACAGTCTCAGTGCGCTAACCATAATCTTTCTGGATATAAGAATGAGAGTAATAAGACTGGAGAGAGCCACAGCTATGTTCGGGTCTGTCATACAGCAGCACCAGTTGATGAAGATGAGAAGGAACGTAACCATGCTGACATAGAAAAGCTTGCTGTTACGGAGTGAGACCATCTTCCACATGAATGTTTTCATGAACTTGTATTCCTTCTTGTATAGACAGAAGAATGCCACCAAGAGCAGGAAAGGGAAGATGAAACGAATGATGGTAAGAGTCAGTGTCATTTTTAATCGTTATTTTATTTGAGGATTATTTTGAGGCAGATTCCAATGACTCCAGTCGTGCAGCAATGTATCTGTTCAACTGGATGTTATAACTGGGAGACATCTGGTCAATCTCGGGGTCTTTTGAAAGCTTTTCATCTGCCTCAATCAGGAGACGAAGATACAGATCGACATTAGAGCCATGGTCAGTCTGAGCGTGGATGTCCTCCTTCTCAGTTTTTAGTAGAGAGCCGACAGGCTGCATTGTATCGGGGTCAATATCATCGGGCAACTGATAAGCATTCCGAATACTACGCATGACCAACAGACAGAAGAACACAATCAGGCACAGTATGGATTTGGCCATCAGGTTCAAGTCAAACACCATCATTGCCAGCACAGCCAGTGCTATGATGGTAATGTAGAAGGCATATACCTTTTTCTTAGTATTCATAATCGTCGAGTTCAAGTTTTATTATTCCAAAAGATGCTTTTTCGATAATGTATTCAACATCACGCAATGTGAGGGCATTCCTCTTGACACGTACAGATGCGGACGGGTCTTTCCTGCACAGGGCTGCCACTCCTTGGTTCAAGTCATATTCACTTATATTCCATGTGCGTGATTTGATGAAAGAGTAATGCTCTCTGTAACTTTGAAGAGTGATAGCCTTGTAGAACAGGGTTTTAAACACACCATCCTGAGGTATTCTCATCTCTATAAGCCTTTCCGTGTCTATGACCTTTATCCATGTCCTGTTTTTATGTATGATGTCAGCAATGAGATAAAACGTTCTTTTCTCCATCAAAGACCGCAGTTGAAGTCGTTCATGATTTGAACATGTTCACGTTTCACCTTGAAGGTTCCACGCTTCTCATGAAGACGTAAGTCTTCAAAGAGGTCGGCTGACATCACCTCAATGGAGTTGTATATCGTGACATTGAGCTGGTGGACAAGTCCGTCAACATGTGTCTTGCAGTTAATCTTGAACATGCGTTCCGTGACGGGGAAGCAGTAGGCGCAGCTCTCATGGCCGAAGACCGTATCAACTGGTGGTTCCAGATGATAGAGGATGGCAAGATCAGCATTCATTTCCAACATTTCCAGGACATTCTCCATAGACTGAGGCTTGGGAACGTCATACAGAAGAATGGCGTAATCCTCATAGGAAGTGACCTTGCTGAGGAAAACATTATCTATGAGATCTGGCAGGATTACGGGTCCTGACGTTTTGAATTTGTAGATGGCTTCCTGTAACATTTTCGAGGTTGATTAGAGAGTTGATATGTATAAACGCATGAGCTGTGTTGGCAATTTATCGGACAGTTCCTTGTCTAAAAGATGTTTGCTGTCAAGCCTTGAAACAATTGTCTGGAAGTCCTTTGCAATATCTGTCATGGCTTGCGACTGCTCGGGAGTAAGCATTGCCACGCCAAAGGAATCCATCGAAAGGTATGGCTGGAGCATCATCCATAAATAGGCATTGGCTTGAGGAGCATCTTTTATCTGACCTCTTTTTAATACCTCGTGGCAGATCTTTGCATTGAGAATCAATCGGCGGTTGGTTCTCATGGACATATAAACCAGTGCTTCCTCTGCGGAAATTATTTTCTTGGAGGCATTTGAATATACATTTGTACAGATGTCGGTAGTCAGGTTCGTAATGCCAGTCATATTCATTGAGGAGCATTTGTCAAGATGCGCAAGAAAAGAGCGAAAGTGTCTGTCCTCATTGGCTATGTAATTGAGGAACTCTTTCTTTGAATGGATTCCCATCCTGTTCACCTCGGAAAGGTACTTGGAGTAGTCTGCAAGTATCTCATGTACATCTTTATTATAGATTGGATTCTTATCCAAGCTGGAATAGAAATTACCAGCAGCCTGTTTTAAGGAATCAAGTCCACTCTCTTCAGCATATTTAGATGTGTGTAATTTCACGTATGCCACATCGCTCAAAGTGCATTTATCAGCCAATCTTAGCAGTGCCGTGCGAATGGAGTCCGTGTTTTCCGCAAACACCATTGATAAGCCGGCATGAGCTGTGAACGCTGGGTCTTTCTCGATGTAATGAAGAACTGTATCTGACAACTCTTGCCACTGGTTGATGTAAGCAGCCATTTGTTCGGAATTGACTACTTGTTGTTCCTGTATGGAATGAAAGAAGCTATTATATTTCCTCAAAGCGTCCTCAGAAGACTCAAAATCATATTGAGTTCCAGTAGAACACGAAGAGGAAATGAATAAGGTGCATAAAAAAAGCAAGTGAAAGATTAAACTCTTATGAGTCTTTTTTCTTTCACTTGCTTTACTTTCTTTCATTTCGCTTTTGAGACCTGAAGCAGAAGGGTTGCAAAGGCAACGCTGATAATGGAAACAGTGTGGTATTATCCTATATTTCATTGGCATTTATGTGTTAAATTCGAGTGCAAAGATACGGTTATTTTTCCATACCACAATGAAAATAATGCCACTTTAAATTATTTTGTTATTCATACTCTATAAAGTATGATATATTACCAACAATGGAAAGCATTAAACAAGGTTAAATAATCAAGAAGGGTTAATTATATTGCCTCAGTATGATTATTTTTCTGAATATAATTTGTAACTTTGCACGCAAAATAGAATGATGCGTATGACCAAACCTCACTACCACAAACGACTGGCTGTAAGGTTAGGTTGTATCTAACCATCATAATATCAGATAAATACCTTTTTACAATGGCAAAAATTGGCTACATCATGGCTATCTCCCAGTACGACAGACTGGAGGAAGACCGAAAGTGGATGAACGACTATGGTTGCATCCGTATCGTTGAAGAAAGTGACGAGAACGAACGCAACAGACCGCTTTGGAAACAACTGATGGTTGCCCTGCAAAGGGGCGATGAACTTGTCATATCCAAGTTTTCCAATGCCTTGCGTGGCAGTCGGGAACTGGCAACATTTCTGGAATTTTGCCGAGTCAAGGTCATCCGTATTGTCAGCATCCATGACCAGATTGATTCAAGGAACGAGCTGTTTCCCGAAACAAGGCCGTCCGATGTATTGGAAATGATGGGTGCTTTGCCGGAAGAGGTTCTTGCCCTGCGTAAGTCTGCGGAGCATGTCGTCAATTTACAGGAGAAGATGATAGTGTCACTACCTCCCGTCTCGTCAGCAAAGATGCAGAAGCTCGACAGAGAAAAGACAGTCATCAACCTGTATGTTGCAGGTCATCCCATTGATGAAGTATGGAGAGCCAGCGGTTTCAGAAGCCGAAGCTCTGTGTTCCGCATACTGAACAAGCATGGCATCAAGCTGAACCGTGGCAATCATTCTGGTCCAATCAAGAGAAAGGGCATATCTGACAATCCACAAGACAAAGAATAAATAGCATGAAAAAGATACTGTTCCTACATGGTTTCTTTGCTACTGGCAGCTGTCCGATGGCGAGAGCACTGAGGGAGGCCTTTGATGGGCAAGCAGTCGTGTTGACTCCCGATCTGCCTCTCCATCCCAAGGAAGCACTGAAATACATACGCATGCTTATCGACAAGGAGAAGCCAGACCTGCTCATAGGCAACAGTTGCGGGGCTTTCCTTGCACAGATGCTTTCTCCTGTCGTGGGCATACCTGCCTTGCTCGGTAATCCTCATTTCAAGATGACGGACTTCCTGAGAGAACGCATTGGCGAACATGAGTACAAGGCTCCGCGCATGGACGGTAATCAGACAATAGTCATCAACGAATCACTCATCAATGAGTTTGAGCAGCTCGAAGCCTTACAGTTTGACTATTGTAATCCGTATTACAAGGATCGTGTGTGGGGACTATTTGGTGAACAAGACACACTGGCTCATTTTGAGCCGTTGTTCTTGCAGCACTATAACAACAGCTATCACTTCCCTGGCGGACACACGCCCACAGAGCAGGAAGTCAGGACTTGGTATGCCCCGTTGGTACAGAAGATACTCATGGAGTATTCAGTTAAAAAAGAAAGATTTTTCCGTCACTTCAAGGGAGGATTGTACAAGTATATCCATTCCGCATATGACAGCGAGACTCAGGAACGCATGGTAGTATATCAAGCATTATATGGTGAGGAAGCATACTGGGTTCGTCCCGAGAAGATGTTTTTCGAGAAAATAACAAGAGACGGAAGGACATTTAACCGATTCACAGAAATAGACAGATAAAGATGGAAACATTCAAAGACGTTATATCAGGCGACCAACTTGTCTTGGTCGATTTCTTCGCCACATGGTGCCAGCCATGCAAGATGATGCACCCCATCTTGGAGCAGGTGAAGACAGTGCTGGGTGACAGAATCCGCATCATCAAGGTGGATGTAGATAAGTACGGCGTAACAGCAAGCCAATACCGCATTCAATCCGTGCCTACGCTGATGCTCTTCCGAAACGGAGAAGTATTGTGGCGCACAAGCGGTGTGGTAGATAAAGCCGAACTGCTGGCTACGCTTGATCCATTCTTAAAATAAAAAGATGAAAAGAATAAAGGAAGAGCAGCGAGTTGTGGAGCAGATGATACGTTCTGTACTGCAGGAAGAAGGAGGGCAATAATGAATTATGTCCTGGGTGCCAAGAGTTGCTACAGTACGCTACTGCAAGACTGGAACGCTGTAAGTTGGGCGAGAACAAACCAACTTGCAAAAAGTGTCCCATCCACTGCTATCGTCCTCGGATGAAAGAACGAATGTGCAAAGTGATGCGCTGGGCTGGGCCAAGAATGATTTTGTATCACCCGGCAGCTGCCATCAAGCATGTCATAAGAGAATTGTAACAATAAGAAAATGAGCATAAAACAGATAGAAACACTCGTCTTTGATTATGGAGGTGTCATCGTGAACATTGATGATGATTCTGTTGTGAAAGCCATGGAGAGCCTGGGCGTAACGGCGTTCAAGCGACTAATCCATGTCCGCAAGATCAAGAGACTGATGCACCAATATATTAATGGTCTTGTAGCGGAATCAGAAACATTGAAAGAGATGCTGAGTCTTTGCCGTAAAGGAACCACAACCGAGGATATTGAAAAAGTGCTCGAAAAGCTGTGTGGTAATCTGCCCGTAGAAAGACTGGAAGCATTAGTCAAACTTCGGAAGCAGTACAAGGTCTATCTGCTCAGCAACATCAACGACACACTTTGGCAGAAGTCGGTCTGTCTGATGAAGCAGCTTGGATATTCCACGGACGAGTTGTTTGATGAAGTATTCCTCTCATACGCCATGCGGAAGGAGAAGCCATCCGTCGAAATATATGAAGAGATGACGAAACAGACTGGATTGAATCCTGCCACCACCCTCTATTTCGATGACCGTGCCGAGAATGCCGAAGCTGGCAGAAACTTCGGCTTCCAGAGTGTACTGGTAAAGACCAATCATCTGGAGAAGCATCAGGAATGGCAAGAAATTAACAAGAATACAAAAGAATAATCTTATGCGCATAATAGGAAACTTACTTTGGTGGCTCTTCGGAGGTCTCGAAGCTGCCATCGGTTATTTCACCGGGAGTCTGGCTCTTGCATGTACCATCATCGGCATTCCCTTTGCAATACAGACATTCAAGATTGGTCTGCTCTGCCTATGGCCTTTTGGTTCTACGGTAAGAGAAACGAATAGTCCAACTGGTTGCATTCGCATCCCGCTGAATTTACTCTGGCTGATTTTCGGAGGTTTGTGGGCTTGCATCATGCATCTGTTCTTCGGCTTTCTCTTATGTATAACCATTATCGGCATTCCTTGGGGAAAACAGCATTTCAAGATGGCCGGGCTTTCGCTCGCACCATTCGGCAAGGATGTGGAGTTGGGAATTTAAAGTGATACAGATTGCGCTGATGGCGTATTTACACATGAATAGATAACAAAATAAAGAACGAAGCATATGAAAAGTTTTGCACCAAAGCCGTGGGTAGTACCACAGCCTGTGCTGATTATAGGCACATATAATAAGGATGGAGTTGCCAATGCAATGAACGCTGCCTGGGCAGGACAGTGGGACATGAAGGAGATTATGATCTCGATGGGAAATCACGTTACCACAGACAACCTAAAAAATGGCGGTGAGTTTACCGTTGCATTCGCTACCAAGAAAACCATGGTGGGTTCTGATTTCGTGGGTATTGTTTCTGCCAAGAGCGATCCAAAAAAGATGGAGAAAACAGGATGGAACATCAAGAAGGCAACTATGGTTAACGCTCCCGTATTTACAGATTTTCCTATGACTTTGGAGTGTCGCATCAAGGAAAAGATTGACGAGTCGGAAGAGGGCTATTACATCGTGGCAGAGATAGTCAACATCCTTGTGGATGAGAACTATCTGGCTGAGGATGGCAAGCCCGACATGGAGAAGATGGAACTCATCGTGTTCGACCCGATACATCATGGTTACATCGAACTTGGCAAGACCATTGGAAAGGCATTCTCAGACGGCAAGGCTTTGAAATGATGACACTCAGATACATCTTCCATAGTGGATTCCTGCTTGAAACGGCTCGGTGCATCCTGGTCTTTGACTACTGGATGGATCCTGCCGATGTCATGAGTGGGTACATGAATACATGTAAACATGTGTACGTGTTTTCAAGCCACTTCCATGAGGACCACTTCACGAAATCAATCCTCAGATGGAAGAATAGCATCCCCAATATTACATACATCCTGTCAAAGGATATACTCAAACGAAGAAGAGCGCAGAAAGAGGATGCCGATGTATGGATGGCCAAAGGATCGGTATGGGAAGATGAGAACCTGAAAGTGTCAGCTACAGGCAGCAATGACAGTGGCGTGAGCTGGATTGTTGAGACAGAAGGTAAAACCATCTTTCATGCTGGTGACCTGTGCAACTGGTACGCACGCTTTCTTGTTGACGGCACACCTGAAGGAGAGGTCTTCAGTGAAGAGTTTGGTCAATACATCAATCCTGTGGCAGAGGAAAAGCGGTTCCTTGGTGAACTTAAAGACATCCGAAAGATAACCGACTCCTTTGACCTCGTGATGTTTCCAGTGGACGGACGCATCGGCAATGGCTATACGCTCGGAGGACGTCAATTTATCGACCGCTTCAAGGTTGGAATATTCGTTCCAATGCACTTTGTCATGAGTGGGTTTGAGAGTGCGTGGCGCATGGAGCCTTTCTGCAAAGAAAAGAATGTCCCCTTTTGGTGCATCGGGCACGAAGGAGACAGCTTAACAATATAATAATAACACATCAAATCATCAAAACAATGGACGCAAAAGAAAAAGTATTAGCAACAATGAAAGAGGCAGGTCAGCCTCTCAACGCAGGTAAAATCGCAGAACTCAGCGGTCTCGACCGCAAAGAGGTGGATGCAGCCATGAAGCAGTTGAAGGCAGAGGGCGCAATCGTCTCTCCTGTTCGTTGCAAATGGGCCCCTGCAAAGTGATGGTACAGGACTCGACAACATATTATGTATGGATAGGCGGGTCATGTGACTACGGTCATAAGGAACGTGCTGGTGGTGCTGCCGTTGTGATAGAGCACGACGGTAGCATCATCAGTCGTGATGTCATCAGTGATTTGCATACCACAGAGTTCCGTATGATGCTCACGCTTATAGTTAAACTAATGAACGAGCTGCCTGACGGTTCGGACATTCTTTTCCTAACCAACGCAGCCTACATCCAAAACTTTGACAAGACACCTACAGCGAAGTCTGCCAATCCAGACCTCATCAGCCAGTGTATCGAGGCGAAAACACGGCACAGTTCTGTTAGTGTCAAAATCGTACCATACCACAAAAGTCCATTGCTCATCGAAACACATGACATGGCAACAGAAGCTATGGCAAAGACAAGAAAAGAATACCACCATGACATCCAATGAGCAGGCATTGTTTGGCATGATGCAAGATTTAGGCTACAGTCATGGCCTTTGCATCACCGCCCTACAAATACTCTCGCAAGACAGACTTGCGGTAAGCGAAATGCTGGCATATCTTTACGAGGAACAGCCTTCCGAAGAAGCTTTCATCACGGAAATCGCAAGGATATGCGAGACATACCATCTTAACAATCAATAGTATTATGACCGAGGACAACCGTACATATATAGCCATCGACCTGAAATCGTTCTTCGCTTCCGTGGAATGCGTAGAGCGAGGTCTCGATCCGCTCACCACCAATCTTGTTGTGGCAGACGTGAGCAGGACAGAGAAGACCATCTGTCTGGCTGTTTCCCCTTCCCTCAAAGCCTACGGCATTGGAGGAAGGGCACGTCTGTTTGAGGTTGTGCAGCGGTTGCGTGAAGTTAACAATGAGCGAAGGTACAAGAGCCCTTTCCATCGCCTGACGGGAAAGTCGTGGAAGGACGAGGAACTCAAAGTTCACGAAGATTGGGAAGTTGACTACATTGCTGCCCCTCCTCGCATGGCCAAATACATTGAATACAGCACACGTATCTATCAGATATACCTGAAATATGTCGCTCCAGAGGATATTCACGTATATTCCATCGACGAGGTCTTTATGGACGTGACGGCTTACCTTGACACATACAGGATGACGGCACATGAACTTGCCATGACCATGATACGTGATGTCCTGAAGAATACCGGGATAACGGCTACTGCCGGCATCGGCACAAACCTTTACCTCTGCAAGATAGCCATGGACATCATGGCAAAGAAGGCTCCTGCTGACAAGGACGGTGTGCGCATTGCGGAACTCAATGAGATGAGTTACCGGGAACAGCTGTGGAACTATACCCCAATCACCAAGTTCTGGCGTGTGGGCAAAGGCATAGCAGAGAAACTTGCTCAGTATGGTATGTACACCATGGGCGATGTGGCTCTCTGTTCCGTAGAGCGTGAGGGACTGCTCTACAAACTCTTTGGTGTGAATGCGGAACTCCTTATCGACCATGCCTGGGGATGGGAACCTGTCACGATGGACTATGTGAAAGCCTATCGACCTGAGACCAATTCTCTTAGCAGCGGACAGGTGCTTACAGAACCCTACACATTCCAGAAAGCAAGGGTCGTTGCCCAGGAGATGGCGGATGCCGTTGCTCTCGACCTTGTGAGCAAACGTCTCGTTACAGACCAACTGGTGCTGACAGTAGGCTATGACATCGAGTCTTTGACGAACCCTGACATTCGTGACAACTACCATGGCGATGTCACAACAGACCACTATGGCCGCCAAGTGCCGAAGCACGCTCATGGGACAGCCAACTTAGACAAGTTCACTTCATCTACCAGACAGATTATGAAGGCTGTGGCATCCCTCTACGACCGGATTGTCAACCCCAACCTGCTGATACGTCGCCTGACACTAACAACCAACCATGTCATCAGTGAAGAGAGTGCCAGAACAACGAGCTCCACTCCCATACAGTTAGACCTGTTCACCGACTATGAAGCATTGGAGGCACAACATAAAGCCGAGGAAGAAGCACAGGCTAAGGAGCGAAGGATGCAGGAGACATTATTGAGTATCAAGAGCAAGTTCGGCAAGAACTCCATACTCCGGGGACTAAACCTTGAAGAAGGGGCTACAGCCATAGAACGTAATAAACAGATAGGAGGACACAAAGCATGACGGATAAATACGCCCATATCATTTACTTGCCCCACCACGTATCAAAGGTCAGACCACAAATGACCATGTACCAGCGTGCAGCTCAGTTTGCCCCGTTTGCGGCTCTAACAGGGCATAGTGCAGCCATCAGTGAAACGGCAAGACTGACAGACAAGGTGATAGAACTCTCTGAGAGTGAGTGTGAAGTGCTCAACCAGAAAATCACATTACTTTTAGCGCACCTCGACGAACATCCGTATGTCTGTATTACATACTTTGTTCCTGACTTGCAGAAGGAAGGTGGCAAATATGAGACACATTCGGATTCCATCAAGTCCTGGGATGAGTACGAACAAAGGATTACCTTCGACGACAACACGCAAGTCAAGGCAAATGTAATCATTGACATAAAAGGGGAATTGTTCGAAAACAGAGTATTTTGAATGTCCATCACCGATTGAAGTGTAGCCACATAATGCACCTGTAGGAGCATCCAATAAGGCTGCCACTACAATTCTTAGTCATTACATGTAGAACTATGACTATCTATCCCGTCTGAAATCATTGCGCTCGTCCCCATGCCACCATGCTCCTAAGAAAGCGAACAGCACGCGGAAGACAACGACAATGACAACAATATCAAATATCTCATTCATAAGCGTTCTAATATAAGTTTGTAACAGAAATACCCATCTCTCTTGCCTTTCTTATGGTGTAATAAGTTCCTCCTCTTTCCCTACCATCATAATAGGCAATAATCTGTGCTGCATTGCATACCATAAACTCATCCCTGTCAAGGAAACACCTCGGATAATAATGTTCCGACAATACAATCACCTCGTCTGCTTTTTCTATAAGTTCATCGTAACACCTCCTGTCATGTGGTTTGAACCTGCCAGCCTGTCCTCTGAAAGGTATTGCGGCGGTGAGCACCATTCCTGGGTGAGAGAGCTTCAGGGACTGTACGGTCTGAGCTGCCATAAGGTCTATGCCTGTGGCAAATCCCGAAATGAAGTTTCGGATGCCATTGTCGTATGCTTCGACAATGGCTCGTGACAGACGTTGCCTGATAATCTCTTTTCGTGAGAAGTCATAGTAACGATGTCCTGTGAAGGCTGCTGATTTAGCCCTGTCAAATGAGTTGTTGTTTCTTTTTTTCATTGCTGTACATATTTATATGATGTCTTGCCGAGGAATATGCCATCTGTAACATGCGCCCCAACCTGTTCTAATTGATTACTATAAGCACAAAAGGAAGAGCCGGTTGTCACCACATCGTCCCAAATGCAGACTATCTTATTCTTGAAGAAATCTGCATCCACCTCAATGTTCATACCCTCCTGTAATCTCTTCATGCGTAATTCTTTCTTTATTTTTGTTCCATGAACGGCAGTACGTTCCCCTTTTACTCTTACATGTGAAAAACCATCAATGGCACCCGATAGCCTGCATACAAGTTCGGAGAAATACTTGTTGCGAGCCTCGTTTCGTTCCTGGCTGCTTGCAGGAACACAAGAGAAGACTACCTTGCCTATCTTGCGTCCATACTTCTTCACCAATATCTTTGCAACACATTTGGCTACTTCTGCATGGTTGTGACCATCCTTGAAGTCATAGATGATTTGTCTGTCAAAAACAGCATCAAACCCAATGTTTTTTATTCTTGCAGGATAGTAACGTAAGAAACTGCTTAGGTTCTTGTCTTCTTGTCCTTTGATGTAAACCTTGACCATGTTCATTGTTCTTCTGATTTTTATTTCCCTCTCGTTAAATCCTTTCGGACTGTGATTGGGAAGATTTTCTGCATTCAGAAGTGCGGTCAAGGCAATCAGACAAGTCTGCCGTGAAGAATACTCTTTTTCTGTGAAAAAGGAAGATTGTCCACGAAGCACGACTTGCCATTTTGCATTGAACAGTGGTAACTTCGCAGAAAATTCTCCCTAATCACCCGTCCGACAGGAAGTAAAGAGCATCTTTACGTGAACCCTACATGATAGGACTTGCCAAGATAGTAAAAGAGGATGTACTGCTTTTCGCTCTTTGTTAGTCATTCGGGGTCTTATAAGTTTAGATACCACTCATTGATGTTCCACACCTCAATGTCATAATTCGTCTCATAGCCTTGGGTCTGGTAGGCAATTTCAAGTTCCTTACGGAGTATGCGCCTTGCTTCTGCTTTCAGCACACGTTTTGAGGTTTGTTCTATCTCGTCCTTGTCGAAGAACTCTTCCAACTCTATGCGATGGTTCTTCACAATGGCATTCACTGCCGCCCATTTGCTTGTGAAAACGCCTGCACACTTTCGATGGTTCATGCTATGCCATGCATCGGTTTCATAAACTACAAATATTTGTCTCATAATACTTTGTGATTATTAGGAATAGGCAGCATTGTAGCCACCTATCCCTAAAGTGAATTACTATCCAATCTCTGAAATGATGAAGTCAATATGACCAGCAAAGATGTCATCTGCCTTAATCTCATGCTCATTGCCTCGGTCGTTCTTCTCATCACCAATGAAAGTGATGTCTCCGTCTTTATCCATTCTGACAGCAAGGATAACCACGTCACAAGGCTCATCATAGTCGTATGCGGCTACGATGGGACATTCTACCTCAAAGTGCCACTCATAGCCATCATCCACCTTTTCCCCATGAAGTCGAAGTGCGGTTGCAAGTTCTTCCTGCTCTCTGTTTTTCACTTCCTGCACACTGTCATAGATGGAAAAGTCCTTCAGTCGTCCGCTACGTGTGGCGTGAACTTCTCCACCGTTCTCCTTGTCAGTGTCATACTCATGGAACAGCACTGGCACAAAGTCGATGGGTGCTGCCATCCATGAAATGTTGTTCAACGAATAGCCGTGCTCGGAAAGGAACAATTCTATTTCGTCCTCCAGCATGTGGTCGGCTACGTTTAAAACCTCGATGCGCACGTTGGCGCTGTCCATTACGACAATCTTCATAATCTGATATGTTTAAGGGTTATACATTAGTCTTTATCATAGAGCCGTGAGAGGAATGCTTGCAGTTCTGCGTCCTCAATCTCTGCAAGGGTGCAAGGCTTGAAATCCTTGTCCTGCTCAATCCTCAAAGTGCCAAGTCCGTACTCGCTTGCATCATAGGTGATACTTTCCATTTCGGTTACAGACTGGTAGCCGTACTCCGTCTCTTGCAGTCCAGTAACGATGCCATAGAGCGTAAAGTCATTGCCTTCCTGCTGTCCTTCCATGATGTACCAGCGGATATTGCCAAGGTAAAACACAGCAATGCAGAGAGCATCCTTATGCTTGCCATCCTGTGAATAAAGAGGATAGTCTGCCAATCTCTTCTGCAACTCAGATGTTATCAGGCGGTTAGTCTTTGTTGCACACTCCTGGGTTCTTGCAGTGCTCGAACCTTGTTCGGCTCTGCTGTCATTGTTCTTTTGCATGTTCAAATCTGTTTTCATATCTCTAAGATTTTTTCTCCCTTTCGTTAAGTCCTTTCGGACAGGATTGGGAAGATTTTTCTGCTTTCAGAAGTGCGTACAAGACAATCATGCAAGTCTGACGTGAAGAATACTCTTTTTTGTAGAAAAAGGAAGATTGTTCACAAGGCACGACTTGCAAACTTGTTGAAGGACGCTATAACTTCGCAGAAAAATATTCCCGAAATCCTACGGACGACATGGAGGAACATTATAACTCAGAAAAGAAACCATAGTATCGCCAGAAAGGAAATCGGTTAAAACTGTATCGGGTGGGCTAATTCCAAATCATCTTGCTGTCAGTGGTGACAAAAGTGAAGTGTCATCAATACAAAGAGCCCACTTCAGAAAGAATGGAGTGTTTAGTTCCATCCTTACGGAAGTGGGCATGGATTGAAGACTTTTCACGTCACCACCTTTTGAGGAGGGTCTTCTGTTCATAGTCGTTAGATTTTGAATGGAAGACTCTCACCAAAATTGCAACATGGTTTGGGATTGGTGTGGGGCGAAGCATTATAACAGCTGGGTGGGAATGTCCTTGCAGACACCAACAGCCAGTGCGACAATAATGAACTCTTCGTCTATCTCTGATGACGGAATGTTCATGTCTCACCTTTGATAGAGTGGTTTCCTGCCCATAGTCGATACACTCGACCATGGAGCAAGGAAGTCTCTCCATCAAACTGTTAGTGTTTGCGGACATCGGTGTGGGCAAAGGTTAAGCTAAAGAAAGAAGTATACGTTATAGCAGGGAAAGAAGTATATTGAAACGAGGACTGCCATCTTTTTATAAGTTGTAAGAAGGGAGGGACAATGAAGAATGCAGCTGTGAGCAAGAGCATCTTCTCGACGAATGGACATGCAGTATAGGCAAACTGATTAAGTGGGTAACGCTTGCGTCCCACCTACTCAGTTTGTTAGATACCGCATGTCGTTTCGTGATGCTCCTTCCTGCTGAGTGACCTGGCTTTACGTCATGCTCCGCTGACATAAATGAAAGGTCTCTCAGGTGGAACTCCAGTTGCATCCTTCATGGTGTGGGGCGAAGCATTATAACAGCTGGGTGGGAATGTCCTTGCAGACACCAACAGCCAGTGCGACAATAATGAACTCTTCGTCTATCTTTGATGACGGAATGTTCATGTCGTACCTTTGATAGAGAGGCTTCCTGCCCATAGTCGATACGCTCGACCATGGAGCAAAGGAAGTCTCTCCATCAAACTGTTAGTGTTTGCGGACATCGGTGTGGGCGAAGGTTAAGCTAAAGAAAGGATTATACGTTATAGCAGGGAAAGAAGCATGTTGAAACGAGGACAACCATCTTTATATAAGTTGAAAGAAGGGAGGGTCAATGAAGAATGTAGCTGTGAGCAAGAGCATCTTCTCGACGAATGGACATGCAGTATAGGCAAACTGATTAAGTGGGTAACGCTTGCGTCCCACCTACTCAGTTTGTTAGATACCGCATGTCGTTTCGTGATGCTCCTTCCTGCTGAGTGACCTGGCTTTACATCATGCTCCGCTGACATAAACGAAAGGTCTCTCAGGTGGAACTCCAGTTGCATCCTTCATGGTGTGGGGCGAAGCTGTATCTTGGTAAATGAAAATACTCTGGAAAAAGGATAACTCATCGTTTTCGACGAGATAAGGATTATAAAGGTCTTACAAAGAAGATTATACAGTTGTGTACATGTATTCACGTCCACATGAATACAACAACACAAAAGAATGATTGCCACCACCAGAACTGGAAAATCTGATAGTGGCAATCTTCATTATTTCAATAAACAAAGGAATAGTTCACGTTAAAACATACATCAGACACCTTCATGGTGGTAATGACCATAGACCTATCCTCGGTGGTGAAACAGTATTCGTAGGAAGTTTCATCGGATGAATATACGAGAGTGTAGTGTTTCTTCAGATAGTCTATTATCAGACGACTGTTGGAGAT
>ENA-OWZM01000073-OWZM01000073.1-human-gut-metagenome-genome-assembly--contig:-NODE-73-length-79876-cov-20.2026_pt1 | contig 79876 bp, 75 predicted proteins | sample MGYA00249259_ERZ652113 | MGnify/ENA primary metagenome ERZ652113 (study PRJEB26925, sample SAMN05827264) | human gut metagenome | biome: ENVO:2100002; feature: ENVO:00000062; material: ENVO:00002003...
CTCGGAGATGTGTATAAGAGACAGATGCTTCACCGTCTCCTGCTGGCGGGGGCCGGGCTGGGCGTGCTGGCGCTGGCGGCGCAGTTCGGGCTGGCGGGCCTCGCCGCAAAATGGTGGCTGGGCGATGTCCGGGCGGCGGGGGCGCTGCGTGTCTCGTCGCTGGGCCTGCCGTGGATGGCGGTGTCGTCGGTACTGCGGGGCTTTTTCATCGCCCGGCGGCAGGTGGAGCCAAACGTCCTGAGCCAGCTGGCCGAACAGACCGTCCGCATCGGTATCGTCTACTTTGCGCTGGAGCGGGCCGACGTCCTCGGCTGGGACGTGGGCGGGCGCTGCACGGCAGTGCTGGGCGCAACGGCGGTCAGTGAGGCCGTCAGTACCGGCCTGATGGCACTTTTTTACCGCAAAGAGGCCCGCCGCTGCTTCGGCGCGCGGCCTGCCTGCCGCCCGCAGGAGCCGGGAAAGCGCCTCTGGGACATCCTCTGGCCGGTGGAGGGAGGCCGCTGTCTCGCCAGCGCTCTCCACACCGCGGAGAATATGCTGGTGCCGGCCTGCCTGGCAGTCTGTCTGCAGTTTTCCGGCGGGCGTGCCGAAGCCGTGGCCCAGTACGGCAGCCTCAAGGGGATGGCCCTGCCTCTGCTGACCTTTCCCTTCGGACTGCTGGGGAGCCTTTCCGTCCTGCTGATGCCCGAGATCACTCAGGCCCACCTCCGGGGGCAGAGCGGGCGGCTGGCGGCTCTCATCGACAGGATGCTCCGGCTCACCGGCTATTTCTCGGCGCTGGCAGGGGCGGCGTTCTGGGTGTGGGGTCAGCCGCTGGCCGAAGCCCTCTACGGCAGCGCCGAGGCGGGCAGCTACCTCGTCATCCTCGGCCCGGCCATGCCGCTGATGTATCTCGAGAGCATGGTGGACGGTGCCATGAAGGGGGTAGGGGAACAGAAAGCCGTTTTCCGCTACAGCATGTGGGACTCCTGCCTCCGCATTGCGGGCGTGCTGCTCCTGCTGCCCCGCTTCGGGATGAAGGGCTTTCTTTTTGTGATCTTGCTTTCCAGCTTCTACACCTGCACCGCCAACACGGGGCGGCTGCTGTCCAGCTGCGGCCTTCCGCTGCGTCTGTGGAGGTGGCTGGGCGCGCCGGGCTTTGCGGGGGCCGTCAGCGCCGGGGCCGGGCTGGCCCTGCGGCATCTTTTGGCGGACTGGCTCACCGGCGGAGCCCCCTTGCAGCTGGCGGCGGTAGCGCTGGGCGGCGCGGGGATGGCCGCGGTCTGCTTTGCGGCGGCGTGGCCGCTGGGCCTCGGCGAAGAGCTGCGGGCCGTGGCGGCAGGGGAGAGGCGGCATAAGAAAAATGTCCAAAAAGTAAAATAGCTGGACACGGGGGAGAGAATCGAGTATAATACTAAAGATATTATGGGGTGATAGGCCCTTGAAATGAAAAACGGCAGCTGACATCTTCGGATGCCGGCCCCCGATGCAAAAGAGGATATGCTGTGAAGGAAAAGAAAACAAATCTGCTGCAGGTACTGGCCCGCCGGGCTCTGCTGGTGGCGCTGGACGGAGCCATCGTAGCCTTCAGCTTTTATTTTGCCCTGCTGCTGCGCGCAGACGGTGCTGTCGAGGCCTCCTGGTGGCCCCACAACCGCGCCCTGCTCTACGCGAATCTGCCCTGGATCGTGGCGGTCTACCTGCTCAGCTTTCTGGCCGGGCGGCTCTACACCATCCTTTGGAAGTACGCCGGGGAGCGTGACCTCATCCGTCTGGCCGGGATGATCGCCGTCCCGACGGGCATCGTCTATCTGGTCAACCGCTGCTTCATCCACGGCGTGCTCTTCAACTCGGCCAACGCCATGGCGGCGGTGCTCATTTTCCTGTTCATCGGCGGGAGCCGTCTGGCCTGGCGGCTCTTCCTGAACCACCCGCTGGGCGAGCGTCTGCGCGGCAACACCAGCAAGGACCCCAACCGCCCCGTCATGATCGTGGGTGCGGGCGAGGCCGGTGCGTGGGCCATCAATGTCTGCAAGACCAACACCGGCTACGGCCATGTCATCGTGGCCGTGGATGATGACCCCAACAAGCTGGGCCAGACCATCCACGGTGTCCCGGTGCGCGGCACACTGGAAGAAATTCCCGACCTGTGTACCCGCTACAACATCCACACCATCATCGTGGCGATCCCGACCCTGAAGGGAAACCGCCTGAACCACGTCATCGACCTCTGCGTCTCCACCCACTGCGCCGTGCAGATGCTCAGCGACCCCCAGCTGGTGGGTGCAGGCACACCTCAGCAGGGGGCGTTCCGTGAGCTGAACACCGCCGATTTCCTCTCCCGTGAGGAAGTCACACTGGATACGGAGAAAATTTCCGGCTACCTCACCGGCAAGACCGTTCTGGTGACGGGCGGCGGCGGCAGCATCGGCAGTGAGCTCTGCCGTCAGGTCATGCGCTTCAAGCCCGCAAAACTGCTTATCTTCGATATTTATGAGAACTGCGCCTATGAACTGCTGATGGAACTGCAGCAGAAGTATGGCCGCGATGTGCCGGTCACAGTGCTGGTCGGCTCCATCCGGGACAAGGCCCGTCTGGACGAGGTATTTGAGACGTACCACCCGACGGTGGTGTTCCATGCCGCCGCCCACAAGCACGTCCCGCTGATGGAGATCAGCCCCGCCGAGGCCGTCAAGAACAATGTCTTTGGCACCAAGAACCTGCTCACCAGTGCCAGCGAACACGGCGTGGAGCGGCTGGTGCAGCTCTCCACCGATAAGGCCGTCAACCCCACCAGCGTCATGGGCTGCACCAAGCGCCTGTGTGAGATGCTCATCCAGACCTTCGCGGGGAACACCGACATGAAGTGCGTCGCCGTCCGCTTCGGCAATGTGCTGGGCAGCCACGGCAGCGTCATCCCGCTGTTTGAGGCGCAGATCAAAAAGGGCGGCCCCGTCACCCTCACCGATGCCAACATCGAGCGCTACTTTATGACCATCCCGGAGGCGGCACAGCTGGTGCTGCAGGCCGGTGCGCTGGCCGAGAGCGGCAGCATCTATGTGCTGGACATGGGCGAGCCGGTCAAGATCATGGACCTTGCAAAACAGCTCATCCGCTTCTACGGCTATGAGCCGGGCGTGAACATGGATATTAAGATCGTGGGTCTGCGCCCCGGCGAAAAACTCTACGAAGAGCTGATGATGGACGAGGAGCAGGACAAGATGCGCCGCACCGTCCACAATAAGATCTTCGTGGCCCCGCCCCGGAACATCGACCTGGGCGAGTTCTATCAGCAGCTTCAGGAGCTGGCCGTCGCCGCTGAACACAACGACGACAGCGTGGTGGAGCAGTTGGCCAAAATGGTGCCTACCTTTACCCCCACCCGCGAGAACCTCAAGCTGTAAAACCGCTGGCTGCACAGCACCTTTGCTGTGTAAAAATATATGAGAGGGATGTACAATCATGGAAAAGAAACCGTTTTTGACTGAGTCGATGGCTCAGGACATCATTCAGGACGTGCCCACCCCCTTCCACGTCTATGACGAGAAGGGCATCCGCGAGAACGCCCGCCGCATCAACAAGGCATTCAGCTGGAACAAGGGCTTCCGCGAGTATTTTGCGGTCAAGGCTCTGCCGAACCCCGTCATTCTCCAGATCCTGAAGGAAGAGGGCTGCGGCGTGGACTGCTCCTCTCTGACCGAGCTGATGCTCAGCGAAGTGTGCGGCTTCAGCGGCAGCGACATCATGTTCTCCTCCAACCAGACCCCTGTGGAGGACATGAAGAAGGCGTACGAGCTGGGCGCTTATATCAACCTCGACGACGCCACGATGGTGGACTTCCTCGACCGGGTGGCCGGTGTGCCGGAGAACATCTTCTGCCGCTACAATCCGGGCGGCACCTTCCAGCTGGGCGAGAGCAAAGAGGGCTTCCAGGTCATGGACAAGCCCGGCGACGCCAAGTACGGCATGACCGAGGAGCAGATGATCGACAGCTACAAGAAGCTGGCCGCAAAGGGTGCCAAGAACTTTGGCATCCACGCCTTCCTCGCCTCCAACACCATCTCCGACGCCTATTATCCTGAGCTGGCAGGCATCCTCTTCCAGCTGGCTGTCCGCGTCCAGAAGGCCACCGGCGTGCATATCGCCTACATCAACCTGTCCGGCGGCGTCGGCATCCCGTACCGCCCCGAGCAGACGGAGAACGACATCATAGCCATCGGCGAGGGCGTCCGCAAGAAGTTTGAAGAAATTCTGGTCCCCGCCGGCATGGGCGATGTCTCCATCTTCACCGAGATGGGCCGCTTCACCACCGGCCCCTACGGCGCTCTGGTGGCTACTGCCATCCACGAGAAGCACATCTACAAGGAATACATCGGTCTGGATGCCTGCGCGGCCAACCTGATGCGCCCCGCCATGTACGGCGCTTACCACCACATCACCGTGCTGGGCAAGGAAGACGCACCCCACGACCACAAGTACGATGTGGTCGGCGGTCTGTGCGAGAACAACGACAAGTTTGCCATCGACCGTATGCTGCCCAAGATCGACATCGGCGACATCGTGTATATCCACGACACCGGTGCGCACGGCTCTGCCATGGGCTACAACTACAACGGCAAGCTGCGCAGCGCCGAGGTCCTGCTCTGCGAGGACGGCACTCACCGCCTCATCCGCCGTGCCGAGACTCCCCGCGACTACTTTGCAACGCTGGACTTCCTGCCCTTCATGAAGCCGCTGCTGGGCGAGTACAACGACGACTGAGCGCGCTTCTGACTCCATCACACCAGAATAAAGCGAGGAACGACGCAGATGTTTTTTGGATTCCAACTCACCTGTGGCCTGATGCTGGTCTTTTACGGCTATTCGGTCATGAAAAATCCCCGGGTCTGGGGCGACCAGGGCCGTCAGGCCGTCAAGGCCGAAAATTTCCCCGAGTACTGCCGCCAGAACGGCCTGTTTTTCCTGAAAGCTGGCTTCATCATGGCGCTCATTGGTGCGCTGGACGCGCTGGTAACGCTTTCGGGTCTGCTGTACGTCCTGCTGTACCTGTTCGGGCTGGCGTTTGCGTTCTACCCGCTGACCCGCTGGTGCAAGGAGAACGAGGGCTTCTCGTGGCCCTGGCCTCGCGTCGAGAGCGAGAAAAAGCGCATCAAGAAACTGCGCCGGCAGCAGGAGGCCGAAAAGGCGGAACGAGAAGATAACTAAGACAAACAGGAGAAGCCGCCGCACGATCTGACGTGCAGCGGCTTCTTTTTGCGTTTTGCGGCAGGGCTTTAACCTCGCCCCGGGGGGCGTCCTCCGAGAGAGAAGGGGCGGGGAGAGCGTTACCTGTGGGCCGTGGGCTGGCCCACGATGTCGTAGATGTCACGCCCGGCAAGCGCCTCAAAATGTGCCTTGATGGCGAGGTTGATGTCCCACTTGTTCTGCGGATAATCGCCGTAGCGGCGGCGGACGTCCTCCATCCGCTCAATGATGTCCATGACACCGTCGGCCCCGGCCAGCGAGTCGCAGAGCTGGATGAGTCTGTCGTACTCGTCGTAGGCCATGCCGTCCAGTCCGTCGGCAATGATTTTCGTTTCTTCGGGCGTCGTGTCACGCCTGCCTACATAGTCGGCCAGCGACTGGTTATTGAAGGAATGACTCAGGCAGACCCGCGCCACCTCGTCGTACCCCAGCGAGAGCATGTAGCGGTAGCCGTCTACGACATGGCCGAGGTGCCGCTTGCCGTACCGCCGCCCGATGTCGTGGAGCAGCCCCAGCACATAGGCCTTGTCTGCGTCCAGCCCGCAGGCGCGGGCGATGGCCTCGGCGCAGTGGGCTGCTATGCGGCTGTGGTCGCCCCAGGGGCCGGGGTTGTGGGGCTCAGCTTCGGCTAAAAGGGCTTCGGCGGTCTTGCGGTCAGGATACATCAGAATGCCTCCTTATAGTGCGTCGATGTCGGCCTGTAGTTTCTCGTAGAATTTCCCCAGATGGAGACCGTCGATGAAGCGGTGATTGACCTCCACCGACATCCCCAATTTCTTGCGGCCATTTTCCTCGCCATATCTGCCCCATGTGATGCGGGGGATGTTGTCGTCCCGGTCAAAATCCCGCTCGTTGGTGCAGCCGGTCAAATCAAACCACGGTGTGCAGGAGACATAGATGAGGTTGTCGTTCTCTTCGTCCTGGTCAAGAAGGGTCTTCTGGGCAGCGCTTCTCGCCTGTGCGGAGGCACAGAACTCCGCAATGCCACCGACTTTTGGCAGGGTGACGATGTGAAACTGCTCACTGCCGGGTTTCAGGTCGGTCAGACTGGGAATGCGCTCATCCAGCAGCCACACCTCGCCGTCCCGGATGGCGTAGCGGAAATTCTTCACGCTGTTCACGGCGTCCGTCACGAGATACCCCATCGCGTAATAAAACGACAAATGCCGCTCCTTGACATAGCGGTAAAGGTTTGTTACATCCACCCGGAAGGTGACGCTGTAAAAAGGGTGGGAAACAGCGGAGAAAAACTCGAACAATTCAGCCCGTTCCCAGTGGGTCCTATCGACTTTTTCCATCTTACTTCTCCCCGGCGGGGGCCTGCTTATTTTTATCCAGCGTGTCGAACTGCTTTACGATCTGCGGGTCTTTCAGCTTGATGACCTTGCCGGAGAGGTAGTGGAGGGCGTTTTCCTCGGGAATGTCGAGGAAGCTGATACGGACGGCGCAGAGGGCCTGGGTCTTAGTGCCGGTGCGCTCATTCATCTTGCGGTTGCCGTACTTGATGTCGCCCAGCACCGGCTTGCCCAGATAGGCCAGATGGGCGCGTATCTGGTGAGTGCGGCCGGTGATGAGGCCGATGCGGCAGAGGGCGAAGGGGCCGGCCGTCCGCAGCACGTCCACATCGGTGATGATCTGCTTGCGGCGCTCGTCCTGAGACTGGTGGGCGTGGATGCTCACCTTATTGTTCTTCTCGTCGTGCTCCCACCACGCGGTGAAGCGCCCGCTCTGGGGGATGCCCACCGTGATGGTGTAGTATTCCTTCTTGAGCAGGTCGGTGCGGATGATCTCGTTCATGTCCCGGAGGGCGGCGTAGCTCTTGGCCGCGATGACGAGGCCCTCAGTGCCGCGGTCGAGGCGGTTGCAGATGCCGGGCTTGAAGCGGTTCTCGCCCTGGGGGTCGTACTCGCCCTTCTGGGCCAGATACTGGGTGAAGGCGTCCACAAGGTTTGCGTCGCCGGTGCGGTCGCTGTGGCAGAGCAGGTGGGTGGGCTTATAGAGGACGGCAATGTTCTCGTCCTCGTAGATGACCGTCACCTTGGGCTGGTTCTGCTGCTTTTTGGGGGCGGGCTTGCGGGTCGGCTTTGCGCCCTCAGGCGGGAAGAATTCGTCGTTGATGTAGAGCTCAATGAGGTCGCCGGCTTTGAGGCGGTCTTCGGGTACACCCTTTTTGCCGTTGACCTTGATGCGCTTGTTGCGGAAGCTCTTGTATAAAAGGCTGGTAGGGAAGTCGCGGGTCACGCTCTGGACAAAGCGGGAGAGGCGGACACCCTCGTCGTTGGCGGTGGCAGTGTATTGTTTCATAAAAGTATATCCTTTTTGCTTTTCTGGAAAGATTCTGCTTGCCTTTTTGCCAAAGGCTCCCCTACAAGGGGAGCTGGCGAGGAGCTTGCGACGAGACTGAGAGGTTGTACGAAGGATGGCTTTGCCGTAGGAATGAAACCTCTCCGTCATTGCTTCACAATGCCACCTCCCCTATCGAGGGGAGGCTCTGGCGTACCGAAAAGTGTTCTTTCTACTTTATAATAATCTACTCTCCCCGTGAAGTCAACGCAGAATATTTTCTGTCGGCTCTTGTCTTTTGCCGAAAATGGGGTACTATAAAAGAAACGACTACAAACAAAGGAGCGCAGCTATGGCAGGACAGAACATAAGCCACGAGGGCCACCGGCAGCGGATGCGCGCCCGTGTGGAGCAGTACGGGCTGGAAAGCCTCGCACCCCACGAGGCACTGGAATATCTGCTCTACATCACCAACGCCCGCCGGGATACCAACGGCATCGCCCACGCGCTGCTGGAACGGTTCGGCAGCTTTGCCGGTGTGCTGGAAGCCAGTGAAGAAGAGCTCTGCCGTGTGCCGGGCGTCGGCCCGGCCAGCGCCCGGATGCTGCATCTCCTGCCCGAGGTGAGCCGGTACTACGAGCATAGCCGCACCAGCACCGAGGGTGCGCTGACCACCACCGAGCGGCTGGCGGCTTACCTGAAACCCCGCTTTGCCGGGGCAAAACAGGAGAAAGCCCTGCTCCTTTCGCTGGACAGCCGCAGCCGGGTAAAGAGCGTGTACTGGCTCAAGGAGGGGAACAGCCGGATGGTGAGCCTCGAGGTGAAGGACGTCGTCTCGGCGGCGCTCCGGGGCGGGACGGAAAGCGTCGTGCTCTGCCACAACCACCCCAACGGTGTGCCGCTGCCCTCCCGCGAAGACCTCGCCGCCACCGAGAACATCGTCCGTGCGCTGGGGCTGGTCAAGATACGCCTGCGGGACCACATCATCCTCGCCGAAAACGACTACTTCTCCATGCGGGAATCCAACCGCCTGCCGTTCTACGACTTCGAGACCGGCGCAATGTTACGCCCCTATGGAAGAGAATGATTTACATTATAAAATAATTGTGGTATAATGGCTACAAGAGATACAACTAATCGTAGTTTTGAAAAGGAGGGCTTTTTGTGGCAGAGGAAAAATTCCATCTGGTGTCGTCCTACGCCCCCACGGGCGACCAGCCGCAGGCCATCGCACAGCTGGTAGAGGGGGTAGAGCGGGGCGACCGCTGCCAGACCCTGTTGGGCGTCACCGGCAGCGGCAAGACCTTCACGATGGCGAACGTCATCGCCCAGTGCAACCGCCCGACGCTGGTGCTGGCCCACAACAAGACGCTGGCCGCCCAGCTCTGCACCGAGTTCCGCTCGTTTTTCCCGGACAACGCCGTGGAATATTTCGTCTCCTACTACGACTACTACCAGCCGGAGGCCTATATCCCCAGCACCGATACCTATATCGAAAAGGACAGCGCCATCAACGACGAGATAGACCGCCTGCGCCACTCGGCCACGGCGGCGCTCTCGGAGCGGCGGGACGTCATCATCGTCGCGTCGGTGTCCTGCATCTACTCGCTGGGCGACCCCATCGACTATCGCAGCATGGTCATCAGCCTGCGGCCCGGGATGCAGATGGAGCGGGACGAGTTGTGTGAAAAGCTGGTGACGCTGCAATATGAGCGCAACGACGTCAATTTCATCCGCAATAAGTTCCGCGTCCACGGCGACATCGTGGACATCTATCTGGCTTATATGAGCGAGCTGGCCATCCGGGTGGAGTTCTTCGGCGACGAGATCGACCGCATCACCGAATTCAACCCCCTCACGGGTGCAAAGCAGAACGTGGTCAAGCATGTTGCCATCTTCCCGGCCAGCCACTACATCGTCAGCGCCGACAAAAAGGCTGCCGCCATTGAAAAGATCCGCGCCGAGTGCGACGCGCAGGTGAAGCAGTTCACCTCGGAAGGCAAGCTCATCGAGGCCCAGCGCATCCAGCAGCGGACGAACTACGACATTGAGATGCTGACGGAAGTGGGCATCTGCAAGGGCATCGAGAACTATTCTGCCGTTCTGTCGGGCCGTGCGCCGGGCAGTATGCCCACGACTCTGCTTGACTATTTCCCGGACGACTTCCTGCTCTTCGTAGACGAGAGCCATGTCACCCTGCCGCAGGTGCGGGCCATGTACGGTGGCGACTACGCCCGCAAAAAGACGCTGGTGGAGTACGGTTTCCGCCTGCCGTCGGCCTTTGACAACCGCCCCCTCAAGTTCGAGGAAGTGGAATCCAAGCTCAACCAGATGATATTCGTCTCGGCCACCCCCGGCGAGTACGAGCGGAAGAACAGCACCCAGGTGGCCCAGCAGGTCATCCGGCCCACGGGTCTGCTGGATCCGCTCATCTCGGTGCGCCCCGTAGAGGGGCAGGTGACGGACCTTCTGGGCGAGATAAACGCCCGCATCGAGCGGCATGAGCGCGTCCTGGTCACGACGCTGACCAAGAAAATGGCCGAAGACCTGACGGATTACTTCACCGAGCAGGGGATAAAGGTCAAGTATATGCACCACGAGGTGGACACCTTCGAGCGGATGGAGATCATCAAAGACCTCCGTCTCGGCACCATCGACGTGGTGGTGGGCATCAATCTGCTGCGTGAGGGCCTCGACCTGCCCGAGGTCAGCCTTGTGGCCATCCTCGACGCCGACAAAGAGGGCTTCCTCCGCAGCGAGACGAGCCTGATTCAGACCATCGGCCGCGCCGCCCGCAACGCCGAAGGTCTGGTCATCATGTACGCCGACGAGGTGACGGACAGCATGGACCGCGCCATCACCGAGACAGAGCGCCGCCGCGCCATCCAGACGGCCTACAACGCTGAGCACGGCATCGTCCCGAAAACCATCGTCAAGGCCATCCCGGATTCGATTGAGATCAGCGACAAGGCTGAGAATGCCAGGATGAACACCCGGCGGATGGGCAAGCTCGAGCGCGAAGCCGCCATTGACCGCCTGACCCGGGAGATGAAGGAGGCCGCCAAGCTGCTGGAATTTGAGCACGCGGCCTTCCTGCGCGACCAGATCGACCGCCTGCGCCGGGGCGAGAACCCCACTGTGGATTCCTCGGCAGAGACGGAGCGGAAGCAGAACCATGCACAGACACAGAGAAGAGGGAGAAAGTACCTTGGCAAACGATAAAATAGTCATCAAGGGTGCGCGGGAGCACAACCTGAAAAACGTGAATCTGACTCTCCCGCGTGAAAAATTCATCGTTATGACCGGCCTGTCCGGTTCGGGCAAGTCGAGCCTTGCCTTCGACACCATCTACGCCGACGGCCAGCGCCGCTATGTCGAGAGCCTGTCCAGCTACGCCCGGATGTTCCTTGGCCGGATGGACAAGCCCGATGTGGACGAGATCACCGGCCTGTCTCCGGCCATTTCCATCGACCAGAAGACCACCAGCCACAACCCCCGCTCCACCGTGGGTACCGTGACGGAAATTTACGATTATCTGCGCCTTTTGTACGCCCGCGTGGGCGTGCCGCACTGCCCGGTGTGTGGGCGGGTCATCAGCCAGCAGAGTGTGGATGAGATGGTGGACGCTGTGCTCAAGCTGGAAGAGGGGACGAAGTTCCAGGTCCTCGCGCCTGTCGTCCGCCAGCGCAAAGGCACCCAGCAGAAAGAACTGGACGCCGCCCGCCGCGCCGGTTACGCCCGCGTAAAAATCGACGGCAATATGTACGACCTCGACGAGGAGATCGCGCTGGAAAAGAACATCAAGCACACCGTGGAGATCGTCGTTGACCGTCTTGCCATGCGCAAGGGCATCCGCGGCCGTCTGGCTGACTCGCTGGAAACGGCCCTTGCCCTCACCGACGGCGTGGCTGAGGTGGAAGTCATCGGCGGCGAGTGCATGACCTTCAGCCAGAATTTCGCCTGCCCCGAGCACGGCATTTCCATCAGCGATTTGTCACCCCGGCTCTTCTCCTTCAATAACCCTCTGGGTGCCTGCGAGAAGTGTACCGGCCTCGGCACCTTCATGCGGGTGGACGAAGAGCGCATCCTGCCCAACCGGGACCTCTCGATTCGGGAGGGGGCGGTCAAGGCCAGCGGCTGGTACTACGCCGAAGGCTCCGTAGCCGAGATGTATTATCTGGGTCTGGGCAAAAAGTACGGCTTTACGCTGGACACGCCCATCAAAGAGATGAGCACTGAGGCCGTCAACGCCCTGCTCTACGGCACCAACGAAGAAAAAATCGAGATGCACCGCACGAATGAGTTCGGCAGCGGCGTCTATTATAATACCTTTGAGGGCATCGTCGAAAACCTCGAGCGCCGCTTCCGGGAGACGAACAGCGAGTGGATGAAGGAGGAGATCGGCAGCTTCATGTCGGGCGTCGAGTGTCCCGACTGCCATGGCAAGCGCCTGAAACCGGTGGTGCTGGCTGTGACCATCGGCGGCAAAAACATCAGCGATTTCTGCGAAATGTCGATTCGGGACGAGCTGAAATTCATCGCTGACAATGAGCCGAACCTGACCGAAAAGCAGAAGCAGATCGGCGGCCAGATCATGAAGGAGATCAAGAACCGCCTGCAGTTTTTGCAGAGCGTGGGCCTCGATTACCTCACACTGGCCCGGTCGGCAGGCACCCTGTCCGGCGGCGAGAGCCAGCGCATCCGCCTGACCACCCAAATCGGAAGCGCTCTGTCGGGTGTGCTGTACGTGCTGGATGAGCCGTCCATCGGCCTGCACCAGCGCGACAACGATAAACTCATCGCAACGCTGAAAAATCTCCGCGACCTCGGCAATACGGTCATCGTGGTCGAGCACGACGAGGATACCATGCGCAGAGCCGATTATATCGTGGACGTCGGCCCGGGCGCGGGCGTCCATGGCGGCGAGATCGTGGCCGCAGGCTCCGTCAAGGACATCTGCAAGGCCAAGCGCAGCATCACCGGCGACTATCTGTCGGGCCGCAAGCGCATCGAGGTGCCGCAGACCCGCCGCCCCGGCAACGGCAATTTCCTCACGGTGAAGGGTGCGCGCGAAAACAATCTGCGCAACATCGACGTAAAATTTCCGCTGGGCGAGTTCGTCTGCGTGACGGGCATCTCCGGCTCGGGCAAGTCGAGCCTCATCAACGAGATCTTGTACAAGACCCTCGCCTGTGAGCTGAACGGCGCCCGCTCCCGCGCTGGCAAGTGCGATGGGGTAGAGGGCCTCGAGTTCGTGGATAAGGTCATCGGCATCGACCAGCAGCCCATCGGCCGCACGCCCCGCTCCAACCCCGCCACCTATACCGGCGTGTTCAACGACATCCGCACCGTCTTTTCCCAGACGCAGGACGCCAAAATGCGGGGCTACGGCCCGGGACGGTTCAGCTTCAACGTCCGGGGCGGCCGCTGCGAGGCCTGCGAGGGCAACGGCATCCTCCAAATCGAGATGCACTTCCTGCCGGACGTCTACGTTCCCTGCGAGGTCTGCAAGGGCGCACGCTACAACCGCGAGACGCTGGAAGTCAAGTATAAGGAAAAGACCATCTCTGACGTGCTGAACATGACCGTGGAAGAGGCGGTCGTCTTCTTCGCCAACCAGCCGAAGATCGCCCGCAAGCTGCAGACGCTGCTGGACGTGGGCCTGGGGTATGTCACGCTGGGGCAGAGCGCCACGACCCTTTCGGGCGGCGAGGCGCAGCGTGTCAAGCTGGCCAACGAGCTGGCCCGCCGCAGCACGGGTAAGACCGTGTATATCCTCGACGAGCCGACTACCGGCCTCCACATGGCTGATGTCCACCGCCTCATCGAGGTGCTGCAGAAGCTGGTGGATGCAGGCAACACCGTCATCGTCATCGAACACAACCTCGACCTCATCAAGTGCGCCGACCACATCATCGACCTCGGCCCCGAGGGCGGCAGTGCCGGCGGCCTCATCGTCGCCGAGGGTACGCCGGAGCAGGTGGCCGAGGTGCCGGGCAGCTTTACCGGCCAGTACCTGAAGCCCCTGCTGGAAAAGGACGCGAAGCTCCGCGCAGAGGGCAAATAAAGCAGTATAAAACAGAGCCGCAGTCTCCCAAAAGACTGCGGCTCTGTTGTTTGCAAAAGTTTCAGATATAACAAAAAGCTCTTCAGTCGAGAGGCTGAAGAGCTCTGGTCCAGCAGAGCTGGACAAATCCGAACTTGTCGGGGCAAGGCCCCTCCATCTTGCTTGCGCAAGACCGTTCTGTTGCTCAAAAGCCCCACTGGGGCTTTCGTTGCTTCGCAAACGCAAACTTTTTCCTCCCCGGTGGATACTTATATTTTTTCAGCAAGTGCTTCACCATCTTACCCATACTCGCACGGGCAGTTTCTTTTTTCTGCAGGTCTATTGCGCTCGCATTACTGAATTTCTGCGTTTCCAGCCATCTCCATTGCGGCGTTCGATTGACACAGGTTGAGTTATCGGCAGATACAGCAAACACAACGGGCGGCTCTGGTAACAGAGCTGCCCGTTGTGTTTGGTTATGAAAAGGAGAACTTAGATCTCATACCACTTGATCTCGTTGGCATCCAGATGCAGAGCAAAGCTGCTGCCGTCTGTGGTGTAAACGGTGGTGTCCTGCGGCTCGTACGTGTTGTTCACCACACAATACTTGCCGTTCTTGACGTAGGCGTGAACTTCTACATTATAATTGGAGCTGAACCATGTGTGCAGTTCCTCCTCGCTGTGGGCACTCCACAGGATAGCGCGGTAAAGGGTGCGGCTGTTGGCAAAGCTGTACGGCACACCGCTGATGTACACGGCACGACCCTTGCCGAAGTCGTGTGCCGCCATCTGCACTTCTTTGTTTCGCTGCACCAGCACCTCGGTGCCCTCAAGGGCGTAGATGTTCTTTTTGCCCTCGCCAAAGTCGATGGGCCGGTCGGCATCCTGCAGAATGAAATGGTCCGGGTGTTCTTCCCAGTTGTACTTGTCGTAGTTGAGGGTGAAGCCGTTTTCTTCCTCCACGCCCAGCACGCTGGCAAGCTGGAGAATGTGGCCCTGATACGGGTGACCGGAAGGCTCACCCACGCCGATAAAGCCGCCGCCGTTCCAGACGAACTTGCGGATAGCGGAGGAGATCTCCGGGTCTTCCCACCAGATGCCGCCGGTGTGTGCGGTGTCGGCATCGCCGACGTTGATAATGACATCCAACGAATCCAGCAGATGCGGGTCGTTCTTGATATCCTCAAAGCTGATAAACTTCACATCAAAGGGCGCACCGGACAGCATCTCAATGACACCGGCATAGCTATAGTTCTGCTTGTAATAGAGGGCGTGATGCACCATATGACAGCCCCAAGCCCGCATTTTACCCCAACAGTTCAGCACGGCCACCCGCTTGACACAGTAGGGTGTGGTGTCCTTGATGTTCTCGTACAGTTCGCGGAACTCGTTGCAGACGCTCTCCACGTAGTCCACGAACTCCGGGAACTGCAAGGCCAGTTTCAGATAGCCGCCATAGCCGATGCGGTCGATGGGCTTGCGCAGGATAGCGCGGCGGGCTGTGACCCAGTTCTCCTTGGCTTCCCGCACGGGGTCGCCGCCCTCGTGGAAGGTGTCGGGGAAGAAGTACGGCAGGAAACGGCCCTCGGTGTACTTCACGCCCTCAATGTCAGAGATCAGGCGCAGGGTGGAGCCGTTGCCCACGCTGCCCACTACGGCATCCAGTCCGATGGTCTTGAACTCCGGCATGAAGGGTTCGGTGCCGATCCAGTGATCGCCGAGGAACATCATGGCTTCGCACCCGCACGCGTGGGTGATGTCCACCATCTCCTTGGCAAGCTTTGCCACCTCGCGGCGCTGGAAGGCCTGAAAATCCCGGAATTCCTTGCTGGGCACCCGGTACTGGTTGTTATAGTAGCCCTGATCGATGATGTACTCCGGGCGGAACTTGTAGCCCACTTCCTGCTCAAACTGGTTGAGGATATAAGGGCTGACCGAAGCAGAGTATCCATACCAGTCCACGAACTTCTCCCGCTTCAGCTCGTCGAAGATCAGGGTGAACTGGTGGAAGAAGGTGGTGTAGCGGATGACGTTCACATAGGGGTGCTCTGCAATGAACTTGCGCAGGCGCTCCATGGAATACTTGTGGGTCTTGGGCTGACGCACGTCAAAGGTGATCTGGTGCTCAAAATTCGTCCAGCCGTTGGTGGTAGCGTTGTACATATGCACCGGGTCCCAGATGAGGTAAGCCAGAAAACTGACGGTATACTCATGGAATGGTACGGCCTGTACGGTCACACTGCCGTCGGCGTAGCTCCACTGCTCCGGCGGCACGGGCTGACCGGTGGTTCGATCCATGACCTCCCACCAGCGGGTGATGTCGTCGTTGGTGTTCACCTGCATCAGCTCCGGGCTGATGCCCTTCATCAGCGGGATGGTCACGGTGTCGCCGGGGGCGGTGTAAAAGCCGGTCATGATGTAGCACTGCTGTACCTCGTCCGGGTTTGCCTTTGCCCATGCGTTGTCCTTGCGGGTGGTATAGTAGGTGGAGTAGATCTTGGCGTCCGCATCCTTGAGCTGCTGTGGGAAGTCGGTGCCGTCGCAGTCGCGGATGGCATCAGCACCCCACTTTTTTAAGATCTCCAGCGTTTCGGGCACAACGTCCAGGTCTGTGGGAATGGTCACGCGCCCGGTCTTTCTCAATTCGTCCATGGGAAACTCTCCTTTACCTCTCTTTGAATCGTAGGGGGTCAATCGTAGGCGGCGTTATACAGTGCCAGCACAGCCAGCAGCAGCGCTACGCCCACCAGCATGATGCCAAGCCCTGCCAGCTGCCCGGTCATTTTCCAGCCGGACACCACCAGCACCAGGGCCAGTACGAACAGCACCAGCATCAGGATCATGCGCAGGGCGGGATGGCTTTTCCAATATGCTTTCATCGTCTGTCACCTTAACCTTTCAGGCCGCCCACGGTCATGCCCTGCGTCAGCTGCCGCTGCACGCAGATGTACAAAATCAGGGTGGGCAGCATCACCAGCACAAGGCCTGCGTACATGGTACCGTACTGGGCGGCGCTCTGCTGCGCCTGCATCAGGTTCAAAAGACCTACCGGCAGGGTGCGGGGTGCCTTGGTGGAGCTCATCAGGGTCATGGAGATGATATACTCGTTCCAGAAGGACAGGAAGTTGAACAGGATAATGGTGATGATGGAGGGCTTTGCCATGGGGAAGATGATACGGGTCATGGTGGAAAAATAGCTTGCACCGTCGATATAGGCGGCCTCCTCAAAATCGTGGGGCAGGGTGGCAAAGTAGCCCGACAGCAGGTAGATGGTAAAGGGCAGCGCGGTGGCGGCGTATACCACCGCCAGCACCACCAGATTGTTCAGCAGAAAGCTGCTGCCGAAATGGCCTTTCAGCCACACATCGCTGTCCCGCAGCATCAAAAAGATGGGCACCACGATGTAGTTCACGTTGATGAACAGGCCCGCCATGAACAGGGTGTTCAGTACCTTGCACCCCTTGAAGCGGAAGCGGGACAGGCAGTAGGCGGCGGGCAGGGCAACGACCAGCAGCAGTGCCAGCGCCAGCGCGGTGACGATGACCGAGTTGAGCATATATTCGCCCATTTTCGCGCCGTTCCATGCGTTGACGAAGTTCTGCCAGTAGAACCCGGCGGGCAGTGCCCAGGGGTTGCCGTAGAACTCTGCATTCTGCTTGATGGAGGCCATGAACACCCATGCCACCGGCACGATGATGGTAACGGCCAGCAGAACCAGCACAAAATAGATGAAAAACTTGTACAGACCTTCCGCAGAGCGGGAAGATTTTTCGGTGGTATTCTGCATCTTCTTCCCTCCTTAAAATTCCAGCGTATCGCGGTTGGTGACCTTGTTGACACAGGCGGACAGGGCAAACGAGAACAGAAAGATTACCACGCCGATGGCCATACTGTAACCATACAGGCCAGCGTCTTTCTGGCTGTACATATAGCTCAGCGCCACATCCGATGCGCCGTTGGGCCCGCCGCTGGTCATGGCCTTGACGAAGAGGAAGGCCATGTTGATGGTGGAGATGATAAAGAAGGTGAGGGTAGTGCGGATATTCGTCCAGATGAGGGGGATGGTGATCTGGAAGAACTGGGTCAGCCGCCCGGCACCGTCCAGATTGGCGCTCTCGTACAGGCTGATGGGCACGGCAGACATGGAGGCCATGTACATGACCATGTAGTAGCCGATGGCCTGCCACACCATGGCAATGATGATGGAGGGGATGACCAGTTTTTCGCCCTTCCACAGGATGGGGTCGCTCATGCTGCGGAACAGGCCGATGATGCTGTTCAGCATGCCGTTTTCCGGCTTATAGATGGCAGAGAAGATGCCGGAGATGACGACCACCGACAGGATGTTGGGGATGTAGAAGATGATGCGGAAAAAGTTCTGGCCTTTGATCTTCTCCCGGGTGAGGATGGCGGCAAATACCAGTGCAAAGGCGAAGGTGATCAGGGTGACCGTTACCACCAGCAGGATCATATTCTGCATGGAGCGGATGAACTGGGCGTCCTGCAGCAGATGCTGGAAGTTTTTAAGCCCCACAAAGGTCTCGTTGGGAGAATAGGCACCCCGCTCATACAAACTCATGCGGAACACGTTGAGGGTGGGCAGGATCATAAAGAGGAAAAACAGGATGGTAGCCGGTGCCACACAGAGGAATACGAACCGTTTGCGGCTTTTATCCGTTCTCATAGGGGATTGACCGCTCCTTTCTTGATGGTGCTGTACAGCCCAAAAAAGCGGAGGCGGTAAAAACCGCCCCCGCTGGGCAGGGCTTGATTACTCGATGATGTTGGCGCGCATCTGGTCGCTGGCGGACTTGATGCCGTCGATCCACTGCTGCTCGGTCATGCTGCCGGACACCAGAGAGTTGACAGGGTCGAAGAACACGGTGCGCACTTCCACGCCGGGGATGGCACTGAAGGCCGCAAAGTTGCCCATGGCGGCCTTTGCGCCGTTGTCGTAGATGGAGTAGAACATCTTGTTGTCGCCTTCCAGACTGTCGGCGATGCCCAGCACAGGCTGGATAGCGCCGCTCTCGGCAAACAGCTTGCAGGCTTCGTCGCTGTACAGGTAAGCCACGAACTGCTTGGCGGCATCCTGATGCTCGGCACCGGCGGGGATCCATGCCTGCTCGAACCAGGTGTAGCTGTAACTATCGCCGCCGGCCTTGACAGCGGGCAGGGCGGTCATGCCCCACTCAAAGCCGTCTGCACGGGGAGCCTCGGCCATCTCGCCCACGATCCAGGTGCCGTTGGGCATGAACAGGGCCTTGTTGTCCAGCACCAGCTGCTGGTTCTGGGTAAAGTCCTGATCGTTGGCCTGTGCGGGGGTGATGGGGTTGGTGTAGGAAGCCAGCTTTGCCACGATATCAAAGCAGGTCTTTGCCTCGGGGGTGTCCCAGATGCCCTCGGTGTAGTGGGTGGCCTTGTCGAAGAACTCCGGGCCGCCGGCAGCGTACATCAGCGCATAGAAGAAGGCGTCGAAGTAGCCGGTGGTGGGGTAGGTGAACAGGTAGGTGCCCTCAGCGGCAGCCTTGTCGCCCAGTGCCCACATCTCGTCCCAGGTCTTGGGCACGTCCCAGCCCTTTTCCTTCAGGAAACCGGCGTTGTAGAACAGGCCGCAGGGGCTGTAGAACATGGGAGCCAGATAGGTTTTGCCGTCGCCGTAGGGGTTGGTCAGGGAGGTGTCGGTAAAGCCGCCGGCGATCTTCTCGCTCACCTTCTTGCTCTCGCCGGGCACGGTCATGCTCAGCACATCGGTGATGTCGGCGATCAGGTTGCCCTTGATGAACTGCTCGGTCAGGGCAGCTTCACGGCCGGTGGCCAGATGGACCACGTCGGGGTAGTCGCCGCCCTGCATGGAGGGGCCGATGACGTCCTCCAGCTTTTTGTCGGTGGTCAGGTCCACCTTGATGCCGGTCTGGGCGGTAAAGGCCTCGGTGACCTTTTTCCACATCTCAGCGCCGTAGCCGGTCTCGATGGCAGCAACCTTGATGGTGACGTCCGCAGCCACTGCGGAAGAAGTAGCGGCAGAAGATGCCATGCTGGACGCGGTGGAGCTGGTAGCACCACCACAGGCAGCCAGGCTCAGCGCAGCGGCACCCACGCCAGCCGCTTTCAGAAAATTGCGACGAGAAATGCGTTTCATAGTGTATCCTCCATCATAAAATTCCGTTCAAAACACAGCCGGGGCAAACAGGCTTCGTCCGAGAGGGCTGTGATTTTTTCTGGTTCCAATATAGAGGTTTTTACGGTTCGCAACAAGGTCTTTGTTGTTTCATTTTTTAGAAATATTGCTTTTTGGGAAATTCTTTCGGCAAAAGCACTAAAATTGGCCGGAGTGTTTTGGAATATTCCCCCATCTGTAACCGATTTGACATATTTTTGCATGCCATCAAGGGCAAAAGTATTGATCCTATCCAAAAATCAGGGCTTGCATTTTTTCTTCATTGCCTCTATAATAAGAAAAAATGTACGAAACAATGCATCGTTTTCAGGCTCGTGTTTTTAGTATCTTGCTTTTATTTTTATGTTTTTTGTTCTTCGCCTCAAAAGGAGCCATTTATGAGTACCGAGCGATTTGATATCCGCCATGCTCCCGCTCCACGGGAATCCTTCCGGCTGCTGTACATCAGCAAAAGCAAATTTGGTGGTGATTGGAACAGCACTGCCCACACCCATTCCTGCACAGAGCTGTTCTACTGTCTGAGCGGAGAAGGTCAGTTTTATTTAAGCGGTCAGCTTTATCCGGTCAAACCGGATGATATGATCATCGTCAATCCGCAGGTAGAGCATACCGAGTTGAGCCTGAATGCTTCACCGCTGGAATACATTGTATTGGGCGTTGCTGGCATCGAGATCTTATTTGGAAAATCAGATTCTTCCTACGCCATATTCAACTGCCGGAAAAATCGGGAGCGGATGGTGACGCTGCTCCATATGCTGCTGGCCGAAGCAGACCGCAGTCTGGACGGCTGCGAAACGGTCTGTCAGGATCTGCTGGAAGTGCTGCTCATCTGGCTGGTGCGGTGTACCACGCTTTCTTTGCAGGTAGAGGAAACGCCCCGCTCCGACAGCAGGGAGTGTGTGGAGATCAAGCGGTATCTGGACAGCAACTACCGCGAAGATATCTCGCTGGATATCCTTGCTGAAATCGCCCACATCAACAAATACTATCTGGCCCATACCTTCCAAAAAGAGTATGGCATCTCTCCGATCACCTATCTGAACCGCCGCCGCATTGAGGAAAGCAAATATATGCTGGGCAACACCGGTTACAGTCTGGCGCAGATCAGCGAGTTGATGGGCTTTTCCTCTCCCAGCTATTTTTCCCAATGCTTCCGCAAGGCGGAAGGCTTGACCCCCAATGAATACCGCCGTCAGGTGCGGCAGGGACAACGCCCTGCTCTGTCAAAACGGCATGAAGCATAACGCGCGGAATTTATGATGAGATCCGTTACCCTTTCTCTGCTCCGGTCTGCTGCAAATGCCTTTGATTTTGGCGGGCCTGATGGAGAATGTCTGCGGTGTGACCCGGCATCTGCGGGCGAAAATTCTTGCCCCTTTGGGACTGCTTCTTGTTGGGGCGTGCCTGCCCCAAACCCTGCCGAGTAACAATAAAGTTCATAACTGTTCCATGGACTGAGTATAACACATCCTTCGACGATACACTACTCCTCTTTTTGCAAAAATCCAATTATCTTCGGTGACCTGTCGTGAGATGCAATTATTTCATGTCGTTTCACCAATCACTTGACTTGGTTTGAAAAAACACAGAGCATATGATATAATAGAACAAATAATGTTGTCTACCGAGAAAGGAAGTGTCTTTCCATGAAAAAAATCCATAAGTTCTTTTCTAAAGATTTGCTCCATATTCTTGGTGCTGTTGGGATTTTTGTTGCTTTTCTGATTTCTATCGCCTATAAGCAAGTTGGAATCGGGGCACTCATAGCTGCGTGGCTTATTGCTATGGCAATTATCGGGGTAGCATGGATTACAGACATCCGCAAAGCAGACCTGCTGAAAAACGGAAAGATTGTTTCCGGAAAAGTTAATGCAGTAAAAAGGGTTCACATAAAATTCCACATGAGTACCTATCACCTTGCTGATGAAGATGTAATTTATCCCTGGGTGATTCGGTACCAATACAAGATTGGAAAAGACACTTATTATGGACAGTCCCATTGGTTTTGGTTCAACCCTCTCGTGAACAAGGGAACACCTATAAAGGTGACTATTGACCCTCAAAACCCAGAAAGAAGCATTGTTGCTGCATGGGAAAGTTAATAGATTGTTTCTTTCCTCTATGATGACGGAAATTTCAAAGGAGCGTAATCTCCTTTGGCACACGACTTTGGAACAAAGTCTAGTGTGTTACACCTCGATAGAGGTGTGCCGCTCCCAGACACAAAAAGTCCCATGGCCAACACCTCGGCGGTGTGGTCATGGGACTTAATGCTTTTTAGGCCTAGCGGAGTGAACAGTAACCAATCCTGACCGGCAGTTGCCGTGTTGGTTCTCGAAAACTGTTTTACGAACACCCAGCATCGGGGAACGCCCTGTTGTACATATCGCTATTGTCTGTGGTCTTTGGCAGGGTGTGTCCGGGTGGGCGCACCCTGTTTTTTTACTATGCTTCATCGTTTTCTGCGCGCAGCATCCGGTATCCGACACCAACATGGGTCTGGATCAGATGCGGCGCATCCGGGCATCGTTCCAGTTTTTTGCGCAGGGAGGCCATATAAACGCGCAAGGAAGCAATGTCATTTTCCTGCGTACTGCCCCATACTTTCTGCGTGAGGGAGGTATGCGTCAGCACTTTGCCCACATTATGCGCCAGCACACACAGCAGCTTGTACTCGATGGGGGTCAAATGCAATTCATTCTCGCTCAACCAGACGCAGCCTGCCGAGAAGTCGATCTTCAAAGGACCATTGACAAAAATCGGGCTGTTTATACCGTCAGAAGCCAGCAGATTCAATCGGCGCTGCGTTACACGCAGTCTCGCCAGCAGCTCATCCACGGAAAACGGCTTTGTCAGATAATCGTCTGCGCCGTTGTCCAGTGCTTCGATCTTATCAGAATCCTCGCTCCGGGCACTCAGGACGATGATGGGCAGGTTCGACCATGTGCGGACGCTGCGGATGACCTCGATGCCGTCTATATCGGGCAGCCCAAGATCCAGCAGAATGATGTCCGGGTTGTGGCTGGTGGCCATCATGATCGCCGTTTCCCCATTGGAAGCAGTCAGATATTTATAGCCGTGGGTCTTCAGGGTCGTTGTGATCAGACATCGTACAGGAACATCATCCTCTACGACCAGAATGGTCGGCTTATTCATGAATATTCACCTCACTTTGCGGCAATGCAAAGGAAAAGACACTGCCATTGGGAATGTTGTCACGCAGGGTCAATGTTCCGCCGTGAGCCGTCAGGATCGCTCGGCAGAGGGGCAAGCCCAGTCCAAGGCTGCGGTGGCTGTCTGCGATGCGGCTCTGCCCGGTATAAAACATCTCGAACACCTGTGCTTTTGCGCGATCCGGAATACCGGGGCCGTTATCTGCAACGTCCACTACGACCTGATGGTCTTTCCGGTAAGCCGAGATCCGAATGACCGAGCCCACAGGGGTGTATTTGATGGCGTTATCCACCAGATTGACAACGACCTGCATGATCAGCCGTGCATCCACATTGACCAGAAGGATCTCGTCCCCATACTGTGTTGTGATGGTGTGTTCGCAGCTTTTCCGGTTGACATGATGCAGTGCTTCTTCGATCATTTCGTCCATCAGCTGCGGTGAGATCTGCAGATTCATCCGCCCATCTTCAATGCGGGTGATGGAAAGCAGATTTTCCACCAGACCGATCAGCCATTGTGCATCATCAAAAATATCGGTGCAGATCTTGTTCCGGGTCTCTGTATCCAGCGTTTCTCCGTTGGAAAGCAGATTGCTGGCATTGCCGGAAATGGAGGTCAGCGGAGTGCGCAGGTCATGGGAGATCGTGCGCAGCAGGTTTGCCCGCAGCTCTTCATTTTTTGCCTGCACGGTTGCCTGCTCTTTTTCCAGTGCGTTTCTGCGGTTTTCGATGGCCAGCGCACCTTCGCCCAGAATGGAGAGCAGCACACTGTTTTCGAAGGCATCCAGCGGTTTTTCGGACAGGTCGATCCCAACCACTCCAAACACGCCGCCTCCGGTCCGAAGTGCAAGATAAAGCCCCTTTGCGTCCGGGTAGCTATCCGTGCCTGCGCCGGAACGCTTTTTGTTTGCGAATGTCCAATTTGCCGCATCCCGTTCTTCCGGTGCAGAAAAGATGTTTTGCGCCGTTTCCCCGTCAACCCCAAAAACCTGTTCTGAACCAAGAACTCCGTTTTGTTCCGGGTAGACGATCAGGCTCCGGTTCAGCAGTTTTATCAGCTGGGAAGCTGTCAGCGAAAAGATTTCATCTTCACTTTTGGCTTTCTGCAAAAGCTGGTTTGTGTCAAACAGTATTTTTGTACGGAATGCCGCCTGCGCAGACATTTTTGCATGGTCCTTCAGCCGCGTTGTCAGGGTGCAGGTAATGATTGCAGAGGTCAGCATCAGGGCAAATGTGACCTGATAACCGGGGTCATACGCATGGAATGTCAGGCGCGGTTCCGTCAAGAAAAAATTGTACAGCGCAACACTGGCAATGGAGCCCAGCACACCGCAGGTGTAACCGCTGGTACACAATGCGGTGAACAGCACCCCCAGCATATAGAGCATAATAATGTTATAGCGTGCAAAGTCCAGCTGCAGGAAAAAGAAGCCGATGAGCGTGATGCAGCTCAGGATGCCTGCGGTGATCAGCAGATCACGGACAGAGGGCAGAAGCGGACGGGTGAACAGCTTCCGTCCTGAGCCGTAGCCGGTCTCTGCAGAAGCATCCGGGATGATATAAATATCCAGATTGGGTGCAGTCAGCGTCAATTTTTCGGTCAGTGACGGTCCACTCCAGAAATGGCGGCGATGTACGCTGGAGCGCCCCAGCACGATTTTTGTAATGCCGGAGATGCGGGCAAACTCTGCGATCTGCTGCGGGATGTCATCCCCGTAGATCGTAGAAATGTCGGCACCTGCCTGCTCTGCCATACGAATGTGCTGCTGCAAACGCCGACAGTCTTCTTTTCCCATCTGATCCGAATCCGGAGTCCGGACATAGAGAGCTGTAAAGGTCCCGCCGAACGCCTTTGCCATCGTTGCCGCCGTCCGCACGATCTTTGCATTGGAGGGAGAGGACGACAGACACGCCAGAATATGTTCAGTGGGTGGGTCGTTCCGATTCATAAAGATCACCTGCCTTGCCCACAGTATAGCACAATTTGATGGTCATGACCACCAGCCACGTCTTTTTCCTTCCTGTCGAATGATCCCCTTCCGCATGTGATCCAGCGCATCTGCTGCCCGGAAACCACTCAATATGACTCCAAGAACCATCAATAACAAAGCGACATCCATATGATCCGTCCTATCTTTTCAGAGCCGGAAACACTTCTGGATCGATGCGTATTTTCCCAAAACCAACATACTTTCATCCCGGCACAGCTGCGTATCCGGCGTGATGTTCATATCGAGCTTTCCGTCTTTTTTCAGCGCAAGAATATTGATGTTATACTTTTTTCGGATATTGATCTCACCGATCGTACGATCCATCCATTCCGGCGGAATGGTCACTTCCATGATGGCGTGGTCGTCCTGCAGCTCGATATAATCGAGAATGTGTTCGGAGCTGTATCGGATCGCTGCCCACTTTGCCAGCTGCTTTTCCGGATAGACCACTTCATCCGCACCGTTGCGCAGCAGGAACTTGGCTTGTACATCCCGCTCTGCACGCGAGACCACAAGCTTTGCGCCCAGCTCCTTGAGCAGTGATGTCGTTTCCAGCGAACTCTGAAAATTGCCGCCGATGGTTACGATACACACATCAAAATTGCCGACACCAAGGGAGCGCAGAAAGTATTCGCTGGTGCTGTCACCGATCTGTGCATTCGTCACATAGGAAAGCACGGCGTTCACACGGTCTTCGTTGCTGTCGATGGCCATGACCTGATGACCCAGTTCATTCAGTTCCTGCGCAATATGGCGGCCAAAACGGCCAAGCCCGATCAAAAGAATCGATTTCATACTTGTCTCCTTTATCCGATCGCGATCTTCTCCTGCGGCAGACGAGAGTGGGCAGGGCTGCTGCCAAATGCCGCATAGATCAACGTCAATCCGCCAACACGTCCCAAAAACATCAGTGCGATCAGCACCCCCTGCGAAAGGATCCCCAGTTGCGGCGTGATGCCCAATGTCAGACCTACCGTTGCCACAGCCGAAGCGGTCTCATACAGACAGACCGACATCGGCAGCTGCTCAGCCGCAGCAATGACAAAGGCTCCGAGGAAGAACAGCGTCAAATACATCCCTGCGATCGTGGCAGCATTCTTGACCGCGGAGCTATCTATGCGCCGCCCGAAAAATTCGGCATCATCTCTGCGGCGGAAGGTCGCCCACATATTGGCCAGCAGAACGGCAAATGTTGTGGTTTTCATGCCGCCTGCCGTAGAGCTGGGCGAACCGCCCAACAGCATCAGAACCACCATCAATGCCTGTGAAGTGCTGTCCATCGCAGCAAGATCAGCGGTGTTAAAACCGGCAGTACGGGGTGTAACGGATTGGAACATCGACAATAAAATGCGCTGCCGGGCAGAGCCTGCCGTGAACTCGAAGCAATAAAAGTACAGCGTCGGCAGTACCAGAAGAAACGCCGTTGTGACAAGGATCACCTTGCTCTGCATCCGGTAACGGTGAAGATCAAGGCGGTATGTACAAATGTCCTCCCATGTCAGAAAGCCAAGGCCGCCAAAGACGATCAGTGCAGCGATCACTGTGGTAAGCAATGGGTTTCCTGCATACCGTGTCAGCGAAACAAATTTTGCCCCCTCTGTTCCCAGCAGGTCAAAGCCGGCATTGCAGAACGCCGAAATGGAATGAAACAGTGCATACCAGATCCCGCGCAAACCATAATCGGCGCAGAACGTCGGAAGCAGCAGTGCGGCACCGGCCAGTTCAAACAGGGCGGTGATCCGCAGAATAAAGCCTGTCAGCCGCACGATGCCGCCCATCTGCGGGGCAGCCGTAGCTTCCTGCATCGTGCTGCGCTGCTTGAGGGAGATCTTTCGCCCGGAAAGCAACGCAAAGGCAGCGCCCACTGTAATGACGCCCAATCCTCCGATCTGGATCAGAAGAAGGATCACGCTCTGCCCGAATGCCGACCAGTAGCTGCCGGTATCCTGAACCACCAGTCCGGTCACACAAAGGGCAGAGGTGGAGGTAAACAGTGCCTCATGGAACGGTGTGACGCACCGCTGCTGTGCAGCGATCGGAAGCATCAGAAGCAACGCGCCCACCAGATCAACTGCCGCAAAACCTGCAATAATGACCTGAAAAGAAGAAAAACGGTGCCGCCTGTAACGAGGATATTGAATCATAAAAGCTCCTTTACCTATCCGTGTGCATAAAGATTAGCATGGAATAGATAAAAGAGCCGTAAAGAAAATTGTAGAAGTATAAAGATTCCATTAAAATTGATCGGCCAACACCAAATAACAAATGCTGGACATCACCAGTTAAAAAACAGTAATATCCAGCATTCATTAGAAAACAAATAATCCGAACCCATCTCCTATCGGAAACAAGTTCGGATCATTTCTGTTTGGTCCGAGTGGCGAGAATCGAACTCACGGCCTCTTGAACCCCATTCAAGCGCGCTACCAAAACTGCGCTACACCCGGTCATCATCCGTTGCCTCCCTACCGAAGCATCGGCGACATGAGATATTATACTCGGATGAGACGGCCTTGTCAACGGATTTTTGCAATTTTTTTGGATTTTTTTGAATAAAGTATGATTTTGACGGTGATGCGCTGCTTTGCATCGTACTAATTTCTCCCGCCGTCGCATAAATTTCTTCCAAATGGCTTTCAAATGGGAAGAGAGGGGAGAGCATTTTGGCAAAGCAGGAACGAATCGAGCAGGCGGCAGTCTGCCGCGAGATAGGAGCCCGCACCGGCGGCGACATCCTCATTGGTGTGGTGGGGCCGGTGCGCACGGGCAAGAGCACCCTCATCAAGCAGTTTATGGAAAAGCTGGTGCTGCCCGCCATCGGCCCGGAGGACGCGAAGCTCCGTGCCCGCGATGAGCTGCCCCAGTCGGCAGCGGGGCGCACCATCATGACCACAGAGCCCAAGTTCATCCCGGAGGCGGCGGTACCGCTGGCGCTGGAGGGCGGGGGAGAGTGCAGCATCCGGCTCATCGACTGCGTGGGCTACATGGTGGAGGGGGCCATGGGCCACGAGGAGAATGACAAGCCCCGGATGGTCAAAAGCCCCTGGTTCGACGAGGAGATCCCCTTCGACCTCGCTGCCGAGACCGGCACCCGCAAGGTCATCCGGGATCACTCCACCATCGGCATCGTCGTCACCACCGACGGCACCATTAGCGAGATACCCCGCGAAAACTACATCCCGGCAGAAAAGCGGGTCATCGACGAGCTGGAAGCGCTGGGCAAGCCCTTCGTCATCCTGCTCAACAGCACCCACCCCGACGCCCCCGAGACGAAGACGCTGGCGGCGGAAATGGAAGAGAGCTATGGCCGGACCGTTCTGCCTGTGAGCTGCCTCGACCTCGACGAGGCGCAGTTGGGCGAGATTTTGCAAAAAGTGCTCTACGAGTTTCCGGTGCGGGAGCTGGATTTCGCCCTGCCCCGCTGGGTGACGATGCTGGACAAAGGCCACTGGCTCCAGACCGAGGTATACACAGCGGCCATGCAGCTCTCCGAGAAAATTTCCCGGATGAAGGACGTCTCCGACTCCGGCCGGGCGGCGCTGGACTGCGAGGCCGTGGAAAACGCCGCCCTCAGCGGGATGAACCTCGCCGACGGCGTGGTCCGCATCACGGTGCTGCTCAAGCCCGAGGTGTTTTATAAGGTGCTCAGCGAGCAGACGGGCCTTGAAATCGGCGACGAAGCCGGGTTGATGCCCTGCATCATCGAGCTGGCCAAAGCCAAGCGTGCCTACGAGAAGATACGCAGTGCGATGGAGCAGGTGGAGGCCACCGGCTACGGCATCGTGATGCCGTCCATCGACGAGCTTTCGCTGGAACAGCCCGAGATCGTCCGGCAGGGCGGGCGGTACGGCGTCCGTCTCGAGGCCAGCGCGCCGTCCATCCATATGATGAAGGCGGTCATCCACACCGAGTTGAGTCCCATCGTCGGGACGGAGAAGCAGAGTGAAGACCTCGTGCAGAGCCTTTTGAAGGATTTCGAGGACGACCCCGTCCGCCTGTGGGAGTCGAACATCTTCGGCAAGAGCCTCCACGAGCTGGTCAACGACGGCCTGCAGAACAAGCTGCTCCATATGCCGCAGGAGGCCCGGGGCCGTTTGCAGGAGACGCTGGAACGGGTCATCAACGAGGGCTGTACCGGACTCATCTGTATCTTGATCTAACAAAAAGTCCGCTGCACGAAACCAACGTGCAGCGGACTTTTATGCTATTTCTCTTCTTCGGTCAATTTGGTAATGAGCATCTGGTAAATTTCATTGCCCTTCAAAATGAACTGCTTTTTTACCATCTCAGCGCTCAGCCGGTCGGGAGTGCCGATGTCCAGACAGAACAGCTCGCTGTCCAGTGCCTTCACCTGACAGCGCACGGAGCAATGGCCGTCGGCCTTTTCGCTGATGCGGGCGCTGTACTCGGCTTCCTTGCGCGCCCAGGTCTGGCTGCGCAGCACGGCGGCGACCGCCTTTTCCCGCACACTGCGGGGCAGGTCGTAGGCCAGCTCCTGCGCCACCTTCCGGCCCTTGTCGGTGATGGTGTACCGGTCGCCGTCCGCCGTCACGAGCTGCTGCCGGGCAATGTCGTCCAGGCAGGAGCCGATCTCAAAATAATTTACCAAAGCCTCTTCCATCAGGGCGTTTTCGATCTCCGTCCGTGTGATAGGCCCGGCGTTCTTGACAAGATAACACAGCAGCAATCGTATCTCGGTGCTGTTGGTCAGCCCACCGGGACGCACACCGGCGGTAAAAGCATCGTTGGCGGCCATTGTTACTCCCATCTCCCGTGTTCTATAGTATTAACTATAGTATAAAGGGTTTCACGCCGGATTGCAAGCCATGACCGAAAAATCCGTCTCGATGCGCTTGTGGCTCTCGGGGGTGGAGTAGAGCCAGTGGTCGAGGTGGCCCTCGGTGATGAAGTACCGCAGCTCGAAGCGGTGGCTCTGGCTGAGGGCGTGGTTGACGATGACGAGCTTTATCTTCATCTTCTCGGGCAGGATGTTCTTGATGTAGACGCTCACGGCCTGTCCGGGCCGCAGGTCGGGGCAGCTCTCGGCGAGGCCCGCGAGGTTGGGCGCGATCTCGATGAAGGTGCCGTACTCCTCCACGCTCCGCACGATGCCCACCACCGTTTCGCCCACCGTAAAGGCGGCAGCGTTCTCGGCCCAGGTACCCAGCAGCTCCCGGATGGTCAGCACGAACCGCCCCTGTGCGTCCCGGCTCTTGATGGCGCAGAGGATCTGCTGCCCCACGCTGACCCGGTCGGCAGGGGAGGAGATGCGGCTGACCGACATACAGTCGATGGGCAGAAGGGCGCTGATGCCGCAGCCTACGTCACAGAACGCGCCGAAGGGCTCGATGTGGGTCACGATGCAGGGCAGGATGTCGCCGGGCTGGAGCTGGTCGAGGTATTCGGCCTTGCACATCCGCTGTGCTTCAGCGCGGGAGAGGCGGTAGACAGTCTGTCCGTTTTCGTCGGTGTCGATGCCCTCGATGACAAAGCAGGTGGGCCGGCCTACCCGCGTCAGTATGGCGATGTCCCGTACGCTGCCGGTGTCGGCTCCGTCGGCGCACTGCCCGAAGGGCATTACAGCCCGGCAGCCGCCCAGCTCGAACCGGAGCTGACGCTGGGTGTCGAAGGCCAGCGCCGTGCTCTGCAAGATCTCGCGGCTGGCCATCGCGGCCCGCAGTTCGGCGGCGCTCAGGCGGGAAGCATTGCGGTAGTTGTTTTCGGTACGAAACGCTTGCATCATCTTTCATTCCTCTTTCTCTGTTTTTTTTTTTGGGTAGCATTGCAGCTATAAAAGAAGCTGCTTTCGTAAGCAGGGTGCGCCGAATGGCGAGAATTTTTGTCAGCAAACAAGGCGATTTTCCGCAGCAATCCTGACGGATTGCAAGGGAAAGCAACGCAGTGTGCTGGCAAAAAGACCGCTCAAGCGGTGTGCAATGCTTATGAAAGTGGCTTCTAAACCATATGCAGCTGCATTTGCATTTTATACGAGTTTGGATTATACTATAGATGTGTGTCACTCTTTTGGACACACGGCCTGTACTATAAATGTGCAGACAGGAGGGATTCAATATGGATATTGCAGTCGGCGATACCATCCTCACCCGCAAACAGCACCCCTGCGGAGCAGCAAGCTTCGAGGTGCTGCGGGTGGGCATGGATTTCAAGATCCGCTGCACGGGCTGTGGCCGCGAGGTCATGCTGCCCCGGGCGAAGATCGAGAAGAACATCAAAAAGGTCATCAAACCGGGCCAGGAATAGCCCGGCGGCACAGCACATTCAGAAACTGTTTTGTAAGGAGAACTGCCTGATATGCCGAATCTGACTTCCCAAATGGAGGCCGTCTGCCGCCGGTTCGAAGAACTTTCTATCCGTCTCAATCAGCCCGAAACTGCCGCCGACCCGGCGCAGTTCCGCCGCCTGATGCAGGAGTACCATGAAGCACAGCCGGTGGTGGACGCTTACCACGCCCTCACCACTGCGCAGGACCACCTGGCACAGGCGAAAGCCCTGCTGGAAGGGGACGAGCCCCTCGACGCGGACTTTAAGGCTATGGTACAGCAGGAACTGAGCGAAAAAAGTCAGGATGTGGCAGAGCTGGAAAATAATCTCAAAATTTTGCTGCTGCCGAAGGACGCAAACGACGAGAAAAGCGTCATCATGGAGATACGCGCCGGTGCCGGCGGCGAGGAAGCTGCGCTGTTCGCCCACAGCCTCGTGCGGATGTACACCATGTACGTCCAGAGCCGGGGCTGGGAGATGGAGCTGCTGAACCTCAACGAGACGGAGCTCGGCGGAACCAAGGAAGCCGTCTTTGCGGTCAATGGCAGGGGCGCCTACAACCGCCTCAAGTACGAGAGCGGCGTCCACCGGGTACAGCGTGTGCCCGAGACGGAGACGCAGGGCCGCATCCACACTTCGACGGCCACCGTGGCTGTGATGCCGCAGGCCGAAGAGGTTGACTTTGCGCTGGACATGAAGGATCTGCGCATCGACACCTTCCGCTCTTCGGGTGCGGGCGGCCAGCACATCAACAAGACGTCCAGCGCCATCCGCGTCACCCACATCCCCACCGGAACCGTGGTCGAGTGCCAGAATGAGCGCAGCCAGTTCCAGAACAAGGACAAGGCTCTGGAGATCCTGCGCAGCCGCCTGCTGGCCCAGAAGCAGAAGGAGCAGCAGGACGCCATCAACGCCGACCGCGCCGGTCAGGTGGGAACAGGGGACCGCAGCGAGAAGATACGCACCTATAACTTCCCGCAGGACCGCTGCACCGACCACCGGATCGGCCTGACGGTACACAACCTCGACAAGATCATGGACGGCGATCTGGACGACATCATCGACGCCCTCGCCACCCGTGAGCAGGCCGAGAGACTGCAAAAGCTAAACGCATAAACTTGCGCAGAATGCGCACGAAAAGCTGTAAAGAATAATTGCTTTACAGAAGAAAAGAGCGATGATTCGTATGAGTATCAATACTGAAGTCCGCCCGGCTGACGCAGAGGGCATTGCCCGCGCAGCCGAGCTTCTGCGGCAGGGCGAGCTGGTAGCCCTGCCTACCGAGACGGTCTACGGCATCGCGGCCGACGCCCGCAACGGCGAGGCCGTGAGCAAGATCTTTGTGGCGAAGGGACGCCCGCAGGACAATCCCCTCATCGTCCACGTCACAGGCCCTGAGATGCTGCACGGCCTCGTCAGCGAGGTGCCGGAACGCGCCCAGCTGCTGATGGCGGCGTTCTGTCCCGGCCCGCTGACCATCATCATGCCCCGCGGCCCCGAGGTGGCGGCGGAGTGCTGTGCCGGTCTGGACACCGTGGGCATCCGGATGCCCAGCCACCCGGTGGCACGGGCCGTCATTGAAGCCAGCGGCTGTGCCTTTGCGGCCCCGTCGGCCAACCTCTCCGGCAAGCCCAGCCCCACCAACGCACAGGATGTCTTTACCGATATGGACGGCCGGCTGCCCCTCATTCTGGACGGCGGCGAGTGCGACTGGGGCGTGGAGTCCACCGTCGTGTCGGTGGTGGGCGAAAAGCCAACCCTCTTCCGTCCCGGCCACATCACGCTGGAAGACCTCGAGCGTGCGCTGGGCGAGGAAGTGGAAGTCTCCAAGGCCATCCTCGAGAAGCTGCCGGAGGGCGCGGTCGTCCGCAGCCCCGGCATGAAGTATAAGCACTACGCCCCCAAGGCAGATGTGACCCTTCTGGATGGCACCTTCGAGCAGTTCAAAGCCTATGTGGATGCCCACGCCGCCGAGGACCCCAGCTGCCTCTGCTTTACCGGCGAGGCTGAAAAGCTGGGTGTGCCCTGTGTGGAGTATGGCCGGGAGGGCGACGGAGCCGACCAGGCAAAGCACATCTTCCGCTCCCTGCGTGCGCTGGATGAGCAGGGCGATGCGGTGGTCTACGCCCGCTGCCCCCAGAAAGACGGCCTGTCCATGGCCGTCTATAACCGCCTCATCCGCGCGGCTGCGTTCCGGGTGATAAAGCTATGATGACGCTGGGCATCACCGGCCGCAGCGGCTGCGGCAAATCGACGGTCACGGCGGTGTTCGCGGCCCGGGGCATCCCGCTGGCAGACGCCGACTGGCTCTCCCGCGAGATCCTGCTTCCGGGTTCACCGCTGCTGCCCCGGCTGGCTGAGCGCTTCGGGGCAGATATTATAAAGGAAGACGGCACCCTTGACCGCCGCCTGCTGGCTGACCGCGCCTTTGCAACGCCCGAGGGGAAGGCTGCACTCGACGCGCTGACCCACCCGGAGATCGTCCGCCGCATCCGCGCCGCCAAACAGGCCGCGCAGCAGGCGGGGGCGAAGCTCTTTGTGCTGGACGGCGCGGTCATCATCGGCACGGCGGCAGAGGCCGAGTGCGACAAGCTCTGCGTGGTCACGGCACCGTTTGAAGTCAGCGTGGAGCGCATCGCGGCCCGGGACGGCATCTCGCCCGAGATGGCCGCCCGCCGCCTCAACGCCCAGACGCCGGAGGCTGTGCTGACCGCCAGGGCAGACTACATCCTGCCCAACACCTCCACCCGCGAGGCGCTGGCGAAGGCAGCAAACGAGCTCTGTGACGCTCTCATCGGGGAGGGATGCTGCGCTTGAAAACGCTGTTCCGACTGCTGCGCAGACTGGTGGTGCTGGTCTGCATCGCGGCAGTGCTCCTGATGGCTCTGCCGCCCCTCGCCCGGGAGGCCGACCGGCTGCTCTACCCCCGCAAATACAGCCGGCAGGTGGAGCAGTGGGCCGCAGAATACGAGCTCGACCCGCTGCTGGTCTATGCGTTCATCCGCACGGAGAGCGGCTTCGACCCCGCCGCCACTTCCAGCGTGGAGGCCCGGGGGCTGATGCAGATGACCGAGGAGACCTTTATCTGGCTGCGCAGCAAAATTGCGCCGGATGAGGGCCTGACCTTCGATGAACTCTACGACCCTGACGTCAGCATCCGCTTCGGCTGCTACTACATCCATCTCTGCATGGAGCGGTACGGCGGCGATGTGGCTACCGCTGCCGCCGCCTACCACAGCGGATGGGGGACGGTAGATAATCTGCTGCGGATGGAAGAGCATTCCTCCGACGGGCAGACCCTGAAAGGCTTCCCCTATAACCAGATGCACCATTACGTCGAAAAGATAACCGCCAGCTACGCCGTCTATACCCGGCTCTACGGCAGCTGAATCTCAACCAATGAAGAAGAACCGACAGGCCAAAAACCTGCGGGTCTTTGATAGATAACAAGTATAAGAAAACAGAAAGGCAGGAGAAATCCTATGGCAGAAAAAACTCCGAACCAGCAGCTGGCTGAAAAGCTGCTGTTTAAGCCCGCTTACGTCGGCGACAAGTCCGCCGCCGTCAAGCAGGAGGCCCACGCATTCGCTGAGGGCTACAAGAAATTCCTCGACGCAGGCAAGACCGAGCGCGAGGTGGCCGCTGAGAGCGAGCAGATGCTCAAGGACGCAGGCTACCAGCAGTTCGACCCGAAGAAGACCTACGCCCCCGGCGACAAGGTCTATTTCAGCCAGCTGGGCAAGGCCATCGTGGCTTCCACCATCGGCACCCGCAGCTTTGAGGACGGCTTCCGTCTGGTCATCGCTCACACCGACAGCCCCCGTCTGGACCTGCGCCCGACCCCGCTGTACGAGTCCGACCACCTCAGCTACTTCAAGACCCACTACTACGGCGGCATCCGCAAGTATCAGTGGGGTACCATGCCGCTGGCCATCCACGGCGTGTTCTCCCGCGCTGACGGCACCACCGTCTCCGTGAACGTGGGCGAGGACGAGAACGACCCCGTCTTCTGCATCACCGACCTGCTGCCCCATCTGAGCGCTGAGCAGAGCGAGCGCAAGCTGAGCGACGGCATCCGCGCCGAGGAGCTGAACATCCTCATCGGCTCCGACGCTGTGGACGACAAGGAAGTGAAGGAAGCTGTCAAGCTGAACACCATGATCCTCCTCAACGAGAAGTACGGCATCACCGAGAAGGATTTTGCCCGCGCTGAAATCGAGATCGTCCCCGCTTATAAGTCCCGCGACGTCGGCTTCGACCGCTCCATGATCGGCGGCTACGGCCACGATGACCGCGTCGATGCATACCCCGCTCTGATGGCTGAGATCGCCACAAAGAATCCCGCCTTCACCACCGTCTGCGTCCTGACCGATAAGGAAGAGATCGGCTCCGACGGCGTCACCGGTATGCAGAGCATGTACGTCTTCCACTTCATGCAGGAGCTCTGCCGCACCGCTGGTCAGGACGACATCATTGCCTTCCGCAACAGTGTCTGCCTGTCTGCCGATGTCACCGCTGCTTACGACCCGAGCTGGGCCAGCGCTTTCGAGCCGATGAACGGCACCTACGCAGGCCGCGGCATCGCGCTGTTCAAGTACACCGGCAGCCGCGGCAAGAGCGCTGCAAACGACGCTTCTGCCGAGCTGGTGGGCTATGTCACCCGCATGATGGACGCCGACGACGTTGCATGGCAGATCGGTGAGCTGGGCCGCCTCGACCTGGGTGGCGGCGGCACCATCGCAAAATATGTTGCCAACCGCGGCATCCCCGTCATCGACATCGGTGTGCCTGTGCTGTCCATGCACTCTCCCTTCGAGGTCATCCACAAGACCGACCTGTACATGGCTTATCGCGCCTTCGTCCTGTTCAATCAGGCCGCTGAGTAAGCCGCTTCTACGCACCAAAGCCCCGGAAAGTCTGCCGTCTGGCAGGCCCTCCGGGGCTTTTTGCTATGTCGTGGGCAGGGGGACGGCCTGCTCTACCGTGAGGAAGGCGAAACCGTTGTCCTTGTACCACTGGATGATGTCGGGCAGGGCTTCGGCAGTGGTGCGGGTGGTGGCCGAGTCGTGCATCAGCACGATGCACTGGGTCTGCTCGCCGGTCTCCCGCACGATGTTGCGGAAGATGGTGCCTGCACTGGGCTTGCCGCCCACAGCGTCCTCAGCGCAGACGTTCCAGTCTACATAGGCGTAGCCTTTTGCAGTGACTTCTTCTTTGAGCTGCTGCATCAGCCCGCGCCCGCCGTAGCGGCGGCTCACGGTGTTGGTACTGCCGCCCGGGAAGCGCAGATACCGCAGGCCGTCGGCCCGGACGTAAGGGGCGAGGCGTTCCTTTAACAGGTCGATGTCCTTCCAGTAAGCGTCCGAACTTTGGTAGATGTCGCTGTACTCGTGGGAGGCGGAGTGGAGCGCGATCTGATGTCCGGCGGCAGCAGCCTCAGAGATGAGGGGAAGATATTTGTCGTTGTTGCCGGTGGCGACTACAAAGAAGGTCGCCTTTACTCCGGCACGGTTCAGCGCGGACAGAACGTCCGGCGTCGTCTTGCTGGGGCCGTCGTCGAAGGTCAGACAGACCCACTTCTCGGGCATCGGCTCCGGCTCCGGGGACGCTTCTACGGAGGACGCCGAGGCAGGAGAGACGAAGCTTTCGTCCGGCACCGGGGTCAGGTCGCTCTCTCGGCAGCCTACGAGCGGCTCCGCCCCGCAGAATATCCCCAGTCCGAACCCCGCCGCCGCCCCGACAGAAAGCAGCAAAAGGTTCCACAACAATCTTAGATGTTTGCTGGATTTGAAAAAAGTCATTTCCAAAAACCTCCTTCTTAAGTCATTTCTGCACGGAAACTCCATTTACAAGATATGAATGGCAAAAAAATCTATGAAAACGCTTGACATCGCCGGGGGAGTATGGTATTATACTTGAGCAGTCAGCGATGCGGCTCAGACCTCAAGGCCGAGAGAAATCAAGATTGCATCAAAACTTCATATGCGAGGGTGGCGGAACTGGCAGACGCGCACGTTTGAGGTGCGTGTGGTTTATCCTTGGGGGTTCAAATCCCCTCCCTCGCACCATGACGAATGTTCTTACAGCATTTAGCTGTCAAAGAGCATTCGTCATTTTTTATTTGCTAAATAGCGACATCACAGGGGGCGTAGTTCACAACTACGCCTTTTCTTGTATTCACCGACACATCGGGTGTCGGCAAAGGAAGTGCGCTTGGAATCTCGATGGTGCCCACGCAGTTGTAGTGAATGCGGAGCCGCTGCTCCCACACACCGTTGACCTTTTCTGCATTGAACACTTCGATTTTTTCAACCAGTTCATTCAGCATCCGGGGTGTCAGCTTTTTCGCTCTGGTGTATTTGCGAACCAGACGGATGAACATATCCGTTGTCATGGTGCGGCTGCTCTGCTTTTCGATTTCGGAGCGGAGCTGTTTGATTTTCTCGGTCAGCTCCTTTTGCTCGTCCTCATATCTCCGGGACATTCTGGAAAAGCGTTCGTCAGAGATTTTGCCGGAAACATTGTCCTCATAGATGCGCTCAAAGAGGCCGTCCAGTTCTTCATCACGGGCAAGGAGAGCTTTCAACTCTTTCTCTTTCAGCTTGCGGTCGGCTTCGTCCGTCTGCTGGGAGTGCCCGATAACAGCTTTCAGAAAGTCGTCCTCGTAGAGGCTGGCAAACTTGGTCAGCCGCCGAATCTCGCCCAGCACCACTTCTTCCAGAAAGTCTACCCGGATGTAGTGGGTGGATTGGCAGGTGCCACGGTTGCCCTTGTAGTTGGAGCAGTTGAAATACCTGATTTCCGGGTTGCCCTGATTGAAGTGGAAGTGCAGATTGCAGCCGCAGTCTGCGCAGACAAGCAGGCCGGAGAACATATTGTGTTCTCCGTTGCTGGTACGGCGTTTGCGCATCTTTCCACGCTTCTGCTGTACCTGCTCAAACACGGCACGTTCAATAATGGGTTCGTGAACATCTTGGAACACTACCCAATTTTCCGGGTCGTTATGAATCCGCTTTTTGTTCTTGTAGGACTTGGAGTAGGTTTTGAAGTTCAGAACATCACCACAATACTCCTGCTGGTACAGAAGATGGGTAATCGTGGAGCCATTCCACTTGGTGGCGGGGCGCGTCTTGGTCTTTCCGGGACGGCCGATGCCTTTCTGAATCCAGTAGGCCTGCGGCGTCAGGATGCCTTCCTTTTCAAACTGGGTGGCAATCTGTTCCGTGCCAAAGCCCTCCAACGTCATATCAAAAATGCGCCGGACAACTTGTGCAGCTTCTTCATCAATGACCCAATACTTGGGATTGTTCGGGTCCTTGATATACCCATAGGGAGGAAGTCCCATCGGTTCGCCGGAGTTGCCTTTGATTTTATTACTGATACGGCGTTTCTTGCTGATGTCGCGGGCATACCACTCATTGAACAGGTTTCGGATGGGTGCCAGTTCGTTTTCCCCCTCGGCCGTGTCGATGTTGTCCGAAACGGCAACAAGTCGGATGTCATGGTCCGGGAAAAATTCTTCTGTCAGCCGCCCGACCTCAATATAGTTTCGGCCCAGACGGGAAAGGTCTTTGACGAACACAGCAGAGGCTTTTCCTTGTTCAAGCTGCTGCATCATTTCAACGAAACCGGGACGGTTCATGGTCACGCCGGAAATGCCATCATCCAGAAAGTGAACCAGATTGGTATAGCCTTTTTCCTTTGCAACTTTGGTGAGCAGTTTCTTTTGGTTGCCGATGCTGTAACTCTCGCCCTCCAAATTATCATCACGGGAAAGACGCTCATAGAGAAAAGCGGTTGCTTCACGAGATTTCTTGTTACTCGACTGTTTCATACTCGCTCCTTTCTTGGGACAGTCGAATAGCAAATTCACTTGTACACCTGTATTATAACACAATCCGCTTTCTCTGTCCGCTGCCTCCCGAAAGGTCATTATAATTTTTCGCTTTCGGATTTCATCAGCCGGAGAAGAACTTCTCCTAAAGTCTGGGAACTTTCTTCTTTGAACACCGGCTCAACGATAAAGGAGCGATTGCCAATACGATAAGTCGAATCCAGAGTAAGCATCTCTGGATTTTTTGTTTTTTCAGGGTTTGTCTTTTTCGCTTGCATCGTAAAAATCCCCTTTCTTAAAAATCAAAAAATGAGCCAACGGACGGCTGCTGGCGGCAGCCCACGGGAATCTCGCCCCTGCATTCCTCATGCAACCCTACTCATTGCCTGCGACGCTCTGAACGCTCGGACTTTGACGGTAAGGGAGTATCAGCCTGTCTGTATATCATGGCCCGCAAGCAGCCGCGCTTGCATTGCGGCGTGGTAGTGATCGCTCCACTTTTCAGAGAAAAGCATCGTGGCGCACCCGCCGTCCGGCTCGATACAGACAGCAACATATCCGTTTGCCCTATGATGCACCGCCATTGTCCTGCGGGCTTTCTTTGTCAAAGAACTAGAAAAGACATCGTATGGAAAGGGAAGCAGCACACGATGCCTACGTTGAATCAGGTCAAGTCAAAATCAAGGATAGCAATTATCAGTTTTGCTTCCAGACGATTGCGCAGTTCTTCATCAACTTGCAGACGAGGATAGCCGTCAGAGCCATAGCTCGTCCGAGTTGACAGTGCAGCAATGTAGCTAGAATAATGCCGGACTACCCGGCTCACTGCTTCGGCGTCTCCTGCAACAGCGGCAGCGATTATCGGGTAAGGAAGCAGCGATGCCCGTGTGTGCGCAGATTTAGTCATCCGCTTCACCTCCCATCAGCTTTTTCAGCAGCCGATAGGCTTTATACCTGCGAGTATTGACCGTTCTTCTGGCCATGCCCATGCACTTTGCTATCTGTTCGTCTGTCATCCATAGAAACCAGTGCATCATAAAAATTTCCCGGTCTTTTGGTGACAGCCGTAGAAGTGCTGTGGCCAATCGGTCGTTCTCGATTAGCACAACAGCATTTCCCACGGGAAAAGCCGTATACTCCCATGAGTAACGATCGTAAACTGCAAGCTGGGCCACGTCTGCCTCGGACAGTTCTTCCAAAGATGTGGAACGCTTCTGGAGGCGGCTGATCTGGCGATAGCCGTTGCACGCCTCGCATTTCAGCACCTTCTTGCAGTAGCTGTCAAAGGCGTGCTGCTTGTGTTCGTAGTAGCGATTTGGTTTCAAGTTTTCACCTCCCCTCGTGCTGGGAGGCAGCTCTTTTCTTCCCCTTTCGCTCACTACTCGTTCACTAACGGTCCGGTTTGGCCGGTTTTCTGGATCTATCTGAAAAAATTTTTTGCCGTTCATAGAATTGTTCCTTTCGTTCTGTTCGGTTTTATAGGCCAGAGCAAAACGAGGCGGAGAACGGCATCCGATACCCAATCGTAGGTTGTAAAAATGCGGGGCTTTATCGGATGTGAATTGAAGTATATAAAAAGCGAGCCACAACTCACTTCTATGAGTATGGCTCGCCCCTACGTTATTTGAATGTTTTTTAATTGGTGTTAGGGCTTTTCGAGTGGTCGGTAAGCCCCATTTTATTTTGCGCTCCTTTATTTTGATACTCTTATCCATATAGCTCTTTGCTTCAAATTATGAGCTATAACTCACACAATGTGAGTTTCATGGTTATTTATATGAGCGATAGCACACCCTACAATGAGGTAGAGGTGATGTATAGTGAACAATCCTCTTGACTTGTTTGCATGAAAAGTGCGGTCAGAACGTAAGCGGCAGCATTTGACACAGAGAAAATTGGCTGAACGGCTCAATATGAACGCCCGTACAATCATAGATTTGGAAACCTGCCAGAGTAACCCCAAATTTGAAACGGTGGCTCTTGTCGCCAAAGAGTTAAATATCAGCGTGGATGCTGCCATTTTTCCAGACATGGTAAATCAGACGGTTTCAAAAACAGTTGTAGACTTCTTTGCCGGGAAAAGTGAGGCGGAAATTGAAAAATATATTGCGCTTTGCAAACAGGCGGAAGCATTTCAAAAAGACGAATAACGCGGCCGGGTTCGATGTGCCCGGCCGCGTTACTGTTTTACCCGTTTGCTATGCGGGCGGATCATTCCTTTTTGGTTTTATAGGCATCGCGCAGACGCTCGAAGGACTCCTGGCTGATGACATGCTCCATCCGGCAGGGCGTCCTGTTCCGCCGTTACCGGGTCTACGCCGGCCTCGATCAGCCGGTCAGTAAAGAAGAGGTGCTTTTCGAAGATCTGCTCCGCCACTTTCCGGCCCGCATCGGTCAGATGCAGGAAATAGTCGCTGTCCATTGTCAGGAAGCCCCCTTCACGCAGGGGCATCATCGCATGGTACACGCTGGGCTTTGAAACCTCCACGTACCGAGCAACATCCACGAAACGCACCATTCCTTGTTTCTTTTGGAGAACCAGTATAGCTTCTAAATAGTCCTCTCCGGCAGTATGAAGTTTCATAGGGATACCCCTTACTGTATCCGCCAGCCCTCGGCTTGTTCGCGGATTTGGATAAACTTCTTGTAAGTACCTTCCTGTTGCAGCAGTTCCTTATGCGTACCTCTCTGAGCCACAGTTCCGCCATCAATCACAAGGATTTGGTCGGCGTTCTCAATCGTAGCCAGGCGATGGGCAATCGTAATAATAGTTTTGCCATGTGTCAGGGCAGAAATAGCTTCTTGGATCAAATGCTCATTCTCAGGGTCAATGCTTGCTGTTGCCTCATCCAAGATAATAATGGGAGCATCCTTGAGCATTGCCCTGGCGATAGAAATTCTTTGCTTTTCACCGCCGGAAAGCGAAGAACCTCCTTCACCAATCACCGTGTCATAACCGTCCGGCAAAGCCATTATGAAGTCGTGGCAGCGGGCCGCTTTTGCGGCGGCGATAATCTGTTCATCCGTAGCGTCCGGGCTGCCAAATTTGATATTGTTTTTGATTGTGTCCCTGAACAGATAGACATTTTGAAAAACCATGCTGATATTTTTGAGGAGGCTATCACAAGTGAATTTGCGAATATCCATCCCACCTATGGTAATCTCTCCGCTGTTCACATCATAAAAACGTGCAATCAAATTGCACAGCGTAGACTTGCCGCTCCCGGATGGCCCGACAATCGCAGTTGTGGTGTTTTGCGGAATTTGGAAATTCAGGTCGTGCAAAACGATTCGTGTATCATACCCGAAAGAAACATCCTTGAAAACAATATCATAGGATGTTGGCTTCAAATCTGCACCATTTTCGTCAATATATTTTACATTTTCCAATTCATCCAGTTTGTTCATGGCAGAATCAATAACCCCAAGAGTGTGCGCGGCATCATTGATATTTTCCACGCTGCCAAAAAGAACAAAGGAGAAAAGAACAAACATCAGAAAAACAGATATACTCATTTGCCCTTGCAATGCTTGCCACGCGCATACCAAGACGATCCCCATAGATGCCAGCTTCAACACAAACAGGTGTAGGCAGTTATATGGTGTATAGCCCTTTTCTACCTTGATGTGAATATCTTTCAATTCCTTACTGGCATTACGAAAATTCTCAATAGAAGCACCTTCCTGTCCAAAGGACTTTACAATGGACAGCCCTCTAATATATTCAATCGCTGCGCTGGACATATCTTCCATCGCATTATGGGTTGTCGCAGCGGTTCTTTCGCTATGCCTGCTGATACCCTGTAAAGCCAGCGCCGAAAGAACAACGCCGACAACAGAAATAACTGCGGCGACAGGACTAAAGAAAATAAAGCATAGGACGATAGCAATAAACTTTGCATATCCGTTTATGATGACATCCACCATTTTCATGCCCTGTAATTCCAAAGTAGATAATTCTGTGGTAACTCCGGCCAGAATGTCCCCTACACTGTTCTGCGAGAAGTACCCAAGAGGGACTCGTTTCAGTACATCGCCCAAATGAATGCGCTGTCCGGCGGCCACTTCATAGCCGATACTTTCCTGCAAAATTGCCCGTAGATAAGAAAACAGGAAATTCAACGCAATAGAGCCAACAATAATCCACAGCATTTTCCAGATCAAAGAAGCGTCAATTGTGGTATGCGCCCAATATGCCTGAATAGATTTATCCAGCGCATAAGCAGCAGCCATTGTCGGGATGGCTGTAGATAAACTACTGAAAAAAGAGAATACAGAGCCAAGATAAAGACGACCTCTGTACTTGCCAGCCCATCGAATAATGCGTTTCATTGACTTAAACATTACCAGCCACCTCCTTTTTCTCGCCCACAGACCAGTTCTTTGCGCCAATATGCGCCTGCCACATATCTGCATAAAGCGGACAACGTTCCAAAAGTTCATCCTGCTTTCCGCAGTCAACGATCTGCCCTTTTTTCAAAACGACAATCTGATCCGCGTTTTGAATGGTAGACAGACGATGTGCAATCACCAGCAGGGTCTTTCCTTTGGAAAGAGCCATAATAGATTTCTGGATTTTATCTTCATTCTGCGGATCGGTGAAGGCGGTTGCCTCGTCCAAAATCACAATAGGCGCATTTTTTAAGATCGCTCTCGCAATAGCAATTCGCTGCTTTTCTCCACCGGAGAGCCGCTTGCCAGCATCACCGGCCGGGGTATCATATCCTTTTTCCAGCCGAACAATGAAATCATCGCAGCAGGCCGCTTTTGCGGCGGCATATACTTCCTCATCCGTAGCATTCGGATTGCCTAAGCGGATGTTCTCTTTGAGAGAGCAGTTGAACAGGAAATTGTCCTGTGTCACGAAGCTGACCAATTCAGAAAGCTGGTGAATTGAAAGCTCTTTTATATTTTTGCCGCCAATGGAGATGCTGCCACCAGTTACATCCCAAAACCGTGCAATCAGGCGAGCCACCGTTGATTTTCCTCCTCCAGACGGTCCGACCAGTGCAGTAAAACTCCCCTGTGGCATATTTGAGCTGATACCATGTAACACTTCATTTTGTGTTGTACCGTCATAAGAAAAGGACACATCCTGCAAGACAATATCGGTATGATTGATTGGAATAAATTCCCCGGAATCCGGCAGATTTGGAAGATTCAAAAGCTCATTTGCTGCTTCAACCGCATACTCCATAGATTTTGCTTCGTTGATAAAGGTCGTAGCTTTCATCAGTGGCCCCACAATACTAAGTGAGAGGATAATTCCCATTGCAAGTTCAGCGGGAGTAATACTTCCACCACGCACCAGCAGCAAACCAACAGGGAGTACCCCAAGCAAGGTAGTCGGCATAATCGCCATCATTAAATTCATGGTTTTCCATGTGCTTTTGAACCAGTTGAGAGTAAAATCCTTAAAGGATTTCACAGCGCCTACAAACTTTTCGTAGGAACTGGTACTTTGGTTGAACGCCTTAACAACCTCAATGCCCTCTACATACTCGATAATAATGTTGTTGACATGGTTATTTGCCTCCATGTAGGCTGCATACTGGCTGTTATAATTTTTCATAAGGAAGAACATCGGAATCATAGCCAACACAGGAGCAATCAAAATCGAAAGTCCCATACGCCAGTCTATTGCCAGCATCCAGACGAAAATAGCCAGCGGCAGGAGCAGATTAGAAGTCAGTTCTGGAATTACATGCGCCAAGGGCGGCTCTAAGTCCTCCACCTTATCCATGATGATGTTTTTCAGATAGCCGATTCTTCGTCCCATTACTTCGCCAAGGGGCGCCCTCATCAGGCGGTTTGCGATTTTCAGGCGGATGCCTTCCAGTATCGTGTAAGCGGAGATATGTGCCAAAATTGTGGAAACGCCAAAGCAGATGACACGGATCAGGTATCCGCCTACGCCTACCAGACACCAGAGTATGATGTTGTTCAAAGTAGCGGTCCGGTTAATGAACAGGAGAAGAATTTCATACACCGCCCAAAACGGAATAAATCCGCCAGCGACACTAAAAATGGCGCATAAAACCGAGAGGATCATCTTTCCCTTGCAGGGTTCTGCAAAGGAAAGTAAAGTTTTGACCCAACTCTTTTTTTGTTGTTTCATAGTAATTCACCTCTTTCGTTCTATTCGGTCAGTAAAGAAAAAAGGATGGCTAAGTCCTACTAACCATCCTTAATTTATCATGATTCAGTTTTTTCTTCCGCTCCACGCGGCCTTTTCTGTGCCAATCAGATAATTGATTTCCGATATTCCAATGGCGTTTTTCCCATCGTCTGATGAAAAGCGGACGCGAATTTGCTGGGACTGTCATATCCCACAAGGCCAGCAACATCAGCTACCTTCAATGACTTATCTGATTTCAGCAAAGCCGCTGCATAGTTCATTCGGTAGTTCCTCATGTATGTAAAAATCGGACTGCCATAAACAGACTTAAAGCAATTTTTCATCGGTGTCAATGCAATATCAAACTTTGCGGAGAGTTCTTCCAGCGTGTAGTTCTTTGTCAAATCTTGTGTTAAAAGTGATTGAATTGCCTTAATTTTTTCGACCTGACCCTTGTAGAAATATGGACGTTCCTCTGTATGTCCCGACAGCTCTAACGCATCCAGATATAGAAGCAGTTCCAGCACTTTGATCTTGAAATAGTCCTTTTTGATTTTGACCGGCACATTGTAAAGTTCGGAAAAAATATGCTCAATGGCCGGTTCTCCTGGAATGACATAGGGTGTGGGGTCACTGCAATATTTTTTCTGCAACTCATAAAGATCCACAGAAAAGCCTTTCATTGAAGCCGGTATTTCTTTTGCCGCAGTCTCCACCTGAAAGCCAATGGAAATTCCGTGGTAATGACAAAGCGGAAACTCCACCTTGCCCGAATGATGGATGCGGCGATCCACCCGAAGATCGCCAGCCTCTAAATAGCTAAAGGCATTTTGGCCAACTTCCTGTTCAATGCGCCCTTCCCGGCAGTGGTCGATACAAAGCAGATCCATATCTGTCTGGAAACCCGAAACGCACTCCTTCATGTGGAAATCATTATACATGAGAAACACACCGGGAAAGACATGATAGAGTGTCATCATGCCTTCACCAGAGTTATCACTTAAACGCATGACCTTACAATCATCGGACTCAACCAGATTTTGAACATTCGGGCCGTAATACATTTTCTGGAATAATTCCGGCATAGACGCTACCTCCTTTCTTTGGAACATCCCCCCATATCAAATATTTTATCACAAGTCCGGCCCAAAAACTCAAAATCATGGGAAACAATGATGATAACTTTATTTTCATCATTCAACTTGCGGATCATGTCGCTCACTTCCAGCATACGATGATAGTCAAGCCCACTGGTCGGCTCGTCAAAGACAAGCACATCTTTGTCGGAGAGAATAGCGGTTGCCACCGCAAGACGCTGCTTCTGTCCTCCTGACAGAGCCATCGGATGACGGTCTTTGAAATCCAGCAAATCAAAAGATCTGAGAATTTCTTCAATTCGCTCCGGTGGACAATCCGGCTGCGCCAGTTCACATTCGTTCCATACGCTATCTGAAAAAAGCTGATGGTTCACATCCTGCATCACACAAAAACTGGCCTTATTACGCTGTTTTGCTTTCAGTGTTTGCCCGTCCAGCCGGACGGTTCCATTCACTTCTTTCAAAAGCCCGCACAGGCAGCGTGTCATCGTCGTTTTTCCTGCGCCGTTATGACCGACAATTCCCAACGCTTCGCCTCGTTTTGCAGAAAAGCCAAGACCGCTGAATACTGGCTGCTTATCAAAGGCACAGGAAAGGTTTTCTACGGATAAGCCTTCCTGCGCTCCTGACGGATCGGCGGGAGGTAACTCCAGTACAGGATGGACAAGACTTCTAAGCCCCATCTTGATACGCTGCTCATCCGAAAGATTGCGAAACTCATCTCTTGAAAAAGCCTGAACAATTTTTCCTTTTTGAATGAAGATCGCCCGGTCAATCAGGTCCATCAGAAAATATAGGCGGTGTTCGGCAATAACAACCGTCCGTCCTTCTTTTTTGATCTGGATAATCTGCTGGCGTAAGGTGTCAATCGCATCGGCATCCAGATTTGCCGTTGGCTCGTCTAGCACAAAAACGGACGGGTTCATGGCATATACAGAGGCAAACGCAAGACTTTGTTTTTCCCCGCCAGACATGGAAAAAATGTTTCTTCCCAAAAGCGATTGAATTTTCAGGGCGGAAACAGTGGCATCATAGCGCTCTTTGATTTTCTTTGGTTCGACACCCGCATTTTCCAGACCGAAAGTGATCTCGCTGTCCGAGTCAATATTGAAAAACTGAGATTTCGGATTTTGGAACACAGATCCAACCTGCTCTGCCAGACGGTACATTTCTGTTTGAGCTACATCCATACCGTTTACAATCGTTGTACCAGATAAGGTTCCGCCCTCGACAAAATGAGGAATCAGACCGTTAATAAGTTTTGTTATGGTTGTCTTACCACAGCCTGATTCACCAGTAAGAACAATGCACTCGCCCTGCTGAATGTTCAGGTCTATATGAGAAAGCGTCCCCTGCGATTTCTCATATTCAAAAGATACATTTTGAATTTCAATCATAGGAAACACCTCCTTATCCTACCATAATGGAAACTACGCAAAAAGCAACGCCTATTGCCAAACACACAAAGTCCTGCACGCCGAATTTCATTTCAATCATGCTTGTCTTAGGAGCAGGATTTTCAATGCCCCGTGTAACTGCGGCAGCAGAGAGTTCCTCTGCTGTTGTAGTTGCAGAAATCATTGTCGGCACTAACAGGCACTCGATTTTTTGCGTTCCATGAATATTGCGGAGCTTCATGGCATCTCGAATATAACCTGTTTCTTCTTTCAAGGCTGGGAAGTACCGGACAGTTACAGACAAAGGAATAATCAATCCCTGCGGGATATGCCATTTCCGAAGTGCAACCATCAATTCCCGGACGGGCGTTTTCTGTAATACCATTGTACCGACAATCAAACAAGGGAAAATCTTTCTTGCATAAGATACAATGATTGTGAAGCTGCTGGCTAAAATTTTCGGTCCGTTTGGAAATACATAGTATTGTAGCGCCAGACAAATTCCAAATGCGATTGCCAGTTTGCCTGCGGATTTTTGGCATCCGCAGGCAACGATCAGCAGGAGCAGAAAAATAACCCATGTAATTTCAACCCATACGGAGTGCTGGGTAAAGGCCACAATATTTGCCAGCACCAACAAAAGCAATTCCGCCCGTGGATCGAACCTTAATGTGTGTTTTTTGCCCTCCCCATTCATCACACAATTCCTGCCTTTACAAAGTGCTTTTTGAACAGACCTCTGGCAATAAATGCGCCGATGATACCACCGATGATTGGAGCAACAAACAGAACGATTAGCATTGCATTGGATGACAGAGCTTCAACTGCCGCAACATAATCAGCGGGCATTCCCTGTTCTGTAATCTGTGCCAGGAAATCGGCCTTAAACAACCAGATGGGAAGGGGAGAACCAACCATCCCCAGCGAAAAAATCACATAGGCAATCGAATTTCCCTTGAAGCTATTATACTTAGTCACCGCCCGGACAGCTTCAGCCAAAATGCAAGTTGAAGCCATTGAGATCAGGATCACCAAGGTAAATTGTCCAGTGGCAAAATAGATGAGAGCAGTGATAAGCCCCATCAGGAAAACTGCACCCAGTTTTTGAACCTTTGCGACCATCAGCATAAAGGGAATGCCTGCAAACACAGCGATGAAGCCAGGCATCAGCATCCAAAGAACAGGGTGAATACCTCCCAGAAGCATAAAGGCAAAGTTGATGACAAAGTAGATTGCGGAAAAGATACCGATGGTAATAAGGTCTTTTCCTTTCAGTTTTTTGTCCGTACTCACTTCAGACATTGAAAATTCCTCTTTTTAGTTAGGGCGTGCTAACTTGTAGACTTTTTGAAAGCGCCCTTCGGCGTTGTCAGTAACTATTATAGCAGACTTGAAAAGTCTTTTCCGCTCCAATCGGCCTTTTTTGTTCCAACCAGACGCCTTCTTTTTATTTGAATTTTGCTTGAGTGAATTTCTTTATTTTTATGAAATTTGTGTTTTTATTTTATTCTGTCTAAGCCATTTCTCTTGTTAAGGATTGTAGTATTAGTAGAGGGAGAATACGAGGAAAGAGTTACGGTAGCAAGCATAGGAAGTGTGTACCCACTTCCGTATTTTGCTCTGCAAAACAGCTTGTTGGGAAGTGTCCCAAACCCTCAAAACGGAAAGGAGAGTAAAACGAATGGAAGGCAGAAAACGAACCGTGCAGGTCAAATTTTATGTGACGGAAGAAGAACGGAGGTTGATTCGAGAAAAAATGAAATTGATACCAACCCGGAATATGGCCGCCTATCTGCGAAAGATGGCGATAGATGGTTATGTTGTCCACATCGACACCACCGACATCCGGGCGCAGACCGCCGAACTGCAAAAGATTGGTGTCAATATTAACCAGATCGCGCGGCGGCTGAACAGCATGGGGCCGCTGTACACACAAGATGTTGCGGACATCAAAGGAGCACTGGCGCAGATATGGCAATTACAAAGATACATCCTATCAAGTCAACGCTGAAAAAGGCATTGGACTACATCGAGAATCCGGCCAAGACGGACGAAAAAATGCTGGTGTCCTCCTTTGCCTGCTCCTACGAAACCGCCGACATCGAGTTTGAACTACTGCTCTCGCAGGCCATGCAGAAAGGCAACAATCTGGCCCACCACCTGATACAGTCTTTTGCGCCGGATGAAACCACGCCGGAGCAGGCCCACAAGATTGGTCGGCAGCTTGCAGATGAAGTCCTGCAAGGCAAATACCCGTATGTACTGACCACGCACATTGACAAGGGGCACGTCCATAACCACGTCATCTTTTGTGCCGTGGACATGGTGAACCAACGAAAGTATGTTTCCAACCGACAGAGCTATTCCTACATCCGGCGCACTAGCGACCGTCTGTGCATAGAACACGGCCTGTCCGTGGTAATGCCCGGCCAAGACCGGGGCAAGAGCTATGCCGAGTGGGACGCACACCGCAAGGGTACGAGCTGGAAGGCAAAGCTGAAAACCGCCATAGATGCAGCCATCCCGCAGGCCAAGGATTTTGACGATTTTCTGCGGCTCCTGCAGGAGCCGGGCTATGAGGTCAAACGGGGCAAGTATGTTTCGTTCCGTGCGCCCGGACAGGAACGCTTCACCCGCTGCAAAACGCTGGGAGAAGCCTATGCCGAGGAAGCCATCACCGAGCGCATCAAAGGGCGGTTCGTGGAGCGGAAGCCCAAAGAAAACCGCAAAATTTCGCTGCGGATTGATTTGGAGAACAGCATCAAGGCCCAGCAGTCCGCAGGGTATGAGAAGTGGACAAAGCTCCACAACTTGAAACAGGCTGCCCGGACGCTGAACTTCCTGACCGAGCATGAAATCGAAAGCTACCCGGATTTGGAAAGCCGGGTGGCCGAGATCACCGCCGCCAGCACCGAAGCTGCCGCCGCATCGAAAGCAGCAGAGCGCCGACTTGCTGAAATGGCCGTGCTGATAAAGGATGTCACCACCTGTAAGGAGCTGCACTCGTTGGTGCAGGAGTACCAGCGGACCGCTGACAAAAAGCAGTTCCGGCGCAAGCATGAAGGCACCCTGATTCTCTATGAAGCCGCAGTCAAGGCCATGAAAGAGCAGGGCTTTCAAAAGCTGCCTGACCTCTACGCCCTGAAAGCCGAGTATAAGCAGCTGGCAGAGCAGAAAGACCAGCTGCAACAGCAGTACAATGAAGCCAAACGCCAGATGCAGGAATATGGCATTATCAAGCAGAATGTGGACGGCATTCTGCGGACAACGCCGGGAAAGGAGCAGATGCAGGAACGGTAAGCTGCGCAAGTTTTCCTCACAATCGGCTGACAGTTCAGACAATATCTGCTATAATTAAAACAATGATTCTTAGAAAAAATCCTCAACTAGAAAGGAGATTTTTCAAATGGACAGCAACCTCATTCCGTATCAGCCTGTAATCTCCGATATTAAAAATTTGATTGCCGCAGGTCAGAACGTTGCCTATAATGCAGCCAACCGTGCAATGATTATGACCTACTGGAACATTGGAAAGCGCATTGTTGAAGAAGAACAGAGCGGTGCCGAGCGTGCAGAGTATGGCAAGAGGCTGATTCCTGTTCTTTCTGCTGAACTCACAAAGGAATTCGGCAACAGCTATTCCAGCCGAAATCTTCACTATTACCGTAAATTTTGCCATTGCTTTCCTGATTCCGAGATTTTGAACACGCGTGTTCAAAATCTTAATTGGTCACATTTTCGGGCTTTGCTTCGTGTTCCCGATGAAGATGCCCGTATTTGGTATATGAATGAAGCAGCCAACGAAAATTGGAGTGCCCGCACCTTAGACCGCAATATTGGCACACAGTATTATTATCGGCTGCTCCATTCTCCAAAAAAAGAAGCTGTCATTGCAGAAATGAAAGAGAAAACGGCGGCCGAACCCAAGCATCAGTTTGAACTTCTCAAAAGTCCCATCGTGGCAGAATTTTTGGGCTTCCGTACCGAAGATTCCTTTGCAGAGTCTGATTTAGAGTCTGCAATTCTTTCTCACATCCGGGACTTCCTCATGGAAATGGGAAAAGGCTTTGCTTTCGTGGCCCGGCAACAGCATATTGTGACCGATACGGAAGATTACTACATCGACCTTGTGTTTTACAACATCGAACTGAAATGCTATGTTCTGATTGACTTGAAAATGGGGACGATCACCCATCAGGATGTCGGCCAGATTGATATGTATGTTCGGATGTACGATGAACTCAAATGCAAAGAGGGCGACAATCCCACGATCGGCATTCTGCTGTGTAGCGAAACCAGCGAGGATATAGCGCGCTATTCTGTCCTGCACGATAATGACCACCTGTTTATGTCGAAGTATTTAACTTACCTGCCGACCAAAGAACAGCTGCGGGCTGAGATCGAACGGCAGAAAAACATTTTCTATATGCAGCATCCGAAGTTGGGTGATAAATCGGACGATTCCGAATTTTAATCAAGGCGCAAGAAAACCGGACACAACAGCCACAAGGCCACCGTGTCCGGCTATTTCTGTATCGACGAGTACATATTATTTTACTACAATATAATGTGTAAATGTCAAGCAAGGTGGTAGCACGAAAAGCATAGATAAAGTAGAAAGAATGGTGCAGTCCGCCCCCAATGGCATCATTACGACTGCACAGCTAACGAAAGCCGGCTTGCATCGGGGCTATCCGCATGATTTTGTCGAGAGTGGAGAACTGTATCGTTTCGGACGCAGCCTATATGTGCGGAGCAGCGCATGGGAAGATGATTTTCACCTGTTGCAGTGGAAGTATGGCCGTGGCATCTATTCGCACGATACCGCGCTTTATCTGCTGGGGTATTCTGACCGCACTCCGGCAAGGTACACTATGACCTTTCCAAAGGGCTACAATGCACAGTCCTTGAAACAAGAGGACTTAATCCTCAAACGTGTTATTCCAGAAAACTACAACTTCGGCATTATTGAAATCAAATCATCCTCCGGCAATTCGATTCGTGTTTACGATTTGGAACGGACGTTGTGCGACATCCTATGCGGCAGCGGGAGCGATATTCAAATTGTGAGTGCGGCAATGAAACGTTATGCCTCATCCAAAGACAAAAACATTCACAAATTGATGCAGTACGCAGAACGACTTTGTGTGAAGCCAAAGGTTCTGCGCTATATGGAAGTTCTATTATAAAATGTATAAGTGACACCAAAAGAACGCTGGACACAGCAGCCGGCAAGCTACTATGCCCAGCGTTCTTTCATTTGTTCACCCGCAAAATCGAGCCCTTGTCCGTTAAAGTCAGCATCCTCCATGCGCTCCAACTTTGCAAACCGAAAGTTGCCCAATTATCTATTGGAACTTATTTAATTGAGCATTTCCAAAATGCATCATGGTCAACGACTTCAATGCTATCTGGCACATATTCAAATGTGAATTTCTTGAATTTTTCAATAAGACATCTTTTACCAAAGCTTGGTTTTTTATCTCTATTCTTGGCCTCCAAAAAAATAACCTGATTCGATTTTCTCATGGGATAAATAATCAAGCCATCAAATTCACTTAGTTTTCGTCCTGCTGCATTTTTCTGATATACAATAACACTTGCTGGAATTGTAATTGTCGTGTCATTAACTGAATCATTAACAATCCGACTTAACAAGAATTCAACCTCGTGATTTTCATCCTCATTTCCACTTGAAGATTGCAGCAATGACTGTATCTCCTTTATTCTCTTATTTTTTCCGCGGGTGCATACAACACATATATCTTTGCTTATAGTTGGCTTGATTACCACGGGATTTTCATCAAATAAATAGAACAAGAAAAACTTCACTGTCAAAAGGAATCTTGAGTCGTATAAAGAAATCTCTGGAATTTTACGAAGATAATTAACAGTACATTTTAAGACTTTATAAGCAGCATACCTTTTGACATCAGCATTGCAGGCATCCTTTATCGAAATAAGAATTGTTTGCTCGCCGAAATGTCTATCATAGTAACCCACACGGGTATTATTGATTTTTTCCAGATCAAATAGTAATGGTTCTGATATGCGTCTTTGATCTACCGTAAAAGTCAATTTCAATATTTGTGATTGTATGTAGTCTCTTCTTTGAGTATATCCTCGATTTAAAATGCTAGATTTGTCTATAAATAAATCACTATAATAATTTTCACTAGTACAATCCAGTTGACTTGTCATTAACGAAACCATTTTTCTGGATATCTTATAATAGCAAATAGCATTTGAATTTTCGTTATATACAGTATCATCCAAAAGCTTAGTAATAGAATCGACCAAATGATTTGAAGGTTGATTATCGTTATATTCAGACAACAACTCTTTTAGTAGTAGCAACATTGCTTTTTCATTACACAAATCAATTGTTAATGGCGTTTCTGCTATCTGTAAGTCATAAGCTATATACGAAACCGCTCTCACGTTTCTAAATATCGCAAACGCATATTTTAATTTACTTTCTTCCGGCAGCAATTCTTCATTTATATATGCGTACAAAATTTCCAATGCGACTGAAATGGATTGTTTTGACTTGTTACAATGCTCTAATATAAGAATTGAATTCAGCAGATGCAATCTTTGATAATTTTTACTTTCTAATATTCTTTTAGCTGCGCTTTGGTAGCGTTCGTCTCCACAGGCATTAATAACCATTTCACGGAAATCACTGTTTTCTCGTGCCATCATAATAACAGCACGAGAGGCAGTAAATGTATTATAAAAATGCCCTACATTATATATAATGGTAAGCAATTGAAAAATATCACCCATAGAAGGTTTGTTATTCTCATTGAGATAAACATAGTCATTTCTAAATTCTTTTGAGTTCAAGTAGTTATTGTAGGTGCAACGCAGTTCACCTTGCAGATGAGTTTTGATTAATTTATGCAGATACAATTGCAGCATCACATAATCAAATTGTGTTTTTGCAAGTTTCTTTTTCACTTTTACAACTCCTAATTGAGGAATCTCTTTGATGCGTTCAATTATTCCGATTTCATCTAATTCTTCATACAACTCAGTTGCATAAGGATAGAGGTCAATTTCCACTCTTAAATTGTGTTTTTGAGTCTTTTGTTTTGGAAGAAGATCATATTTTATTTCCATAAAAAGAGTCCCTCACCTTTTCTTGTTTTTTTTTTTTTTTGCAGGATAATTCAATCTTTATCTTATGCGCCCCGATAGGTACGCAAGCAGTCTCATTCCCTCATCAACTTTTAAGTATTCATCATTCATCTGTTGTTACATAGCAGTAAGTAGAACAAGAATCCACTGAATCGAAGGAACCGATTTATTGAGCTGAGTATACCATATTTTCTATCGAAAGAACATTTTTTATATGTATTTCCTATGCAAGTAACACAAAAAGAACGCTGAACACAGCAGCCGATAAGCTACCATGTCCAGCGTTCTCTCATTTACTCACCCACAAAATCGAACCTCTGTCTGTCAAAGTCAGCATCGGTCATGCGCTCTAACTTTGCAATGGTGCTATTTGCCAGCCGCCGCATTTCCGTGTCCATATCCGGCAGAGCGGCCATTATCCGTGCCATCGTGCGGCGGCGGTCGGAAGTATGGTACATACAGATCAAATTTTCTTCTTCCACGCTGAAATTCATGGTCAGACCTCCATTTCATGTTGTTTACTGCGGGCCGCTGCCCTTTTCGGACTGGCGGCCTGTTTTGTTTCGGAAAGCTGCTTGCGGACAGAAGCGCGGAGCTTGCAAATGCCCTTGTCCCGATTCTCGTTTTTGTCAACCAGCGCGTAGATGCCAAAACGGTCTTTTACGCTGGACAGATGTAAAGATTTATACGGCAGCATGGCAAGTAGCTGGTCCGTGTCCCGGCTGGATGCCAGCTTGGTGAAATAGGGCGATACCTCCACCATAAAATGATTTTTGTCCGGGCTGTTGGGAGCAGCCAGATGCTTCATATCAGCTACAATGCGCTGAGCCTCGGCCTCGATTAGCCCAGTGTGCAGTTCCGCAAGATGTTCTTTGAAATCACCGGGCCGTGCCGGTTCCCGGCTGCGCTGCTCCTGCCGGATGGCCGCTTGCAGAAGTTCCGGGTCACGGGGCTGCATTTCATGCCGCACGAACTCCCCGAAATATTTGTCCGGGCGACTGTCGAAATGCTCTTTCGGGCCAATCTCCCGCATCCCGCTTTCGTAGATCAGGCGATTGGCACCCACTGGCAGGGCGGCATCCCGGATATGCTGGAAGTGCTGCTGATAGTCCAGTTCATACAGATTGCCTTGTACGGTTCCATTGGCTGCGCCGGTCAGCTCCACCGCATAGGCAAGAATCCTGTCATGGGTCTGTTCACCGCAAAATTTCCATGTATTGTAGGCTTGGGTATCTTTGAGCAACACATCCCGTTCCCGGAAGCAGAATGTTCCAGAGGGCCGGGACAGCCACAACAGCAGCTTATCTTCCGGCTGGTCGCTGCGGGCGGCCTCCCGCAGCATCTTGATGTCATAGGTAAAATCGCTCTGATAGTATGCGGTGTTCTGGTGCATAATGGCTTCCAGCGCAGCGATCACATCCATATTTTCAAATTTTTGCACGGCTTATACCTCCAATTCCTTTGTCTTTTCTCGTGGCTGTGTTTGCTTGCTCTGCTCCTTTTTTGCGGCATCCAGCTGTGCCCGGATGGACGGCTTTTTCGGTTTGGCTGTGCGGGACTTCTTGGCTTTTGGCGCCTTTTCCTCGGCCTTGACTGCGGCGGCAAGGTCCGTCAGAGAAATTTGTTCTCCGGCCTTTGCTTTGGCTTCCAACTCACCTAAAGAGGGCGCATTGTTCAGCACACCATCAATCATGTTTTCGTTCTGTTCGGTGGAAAGCTCTGCGGTGCGCAGAGGATTTTCCCTCAAGAACTCCGGCACCTGCTGGAAGCCCACACTGTCGCAGTAGTGGGCGGTGTCCTGCCCATTCTGGTGCAGCACCACCACATCCGAAACAGACAGCGAGTGTCCCTTGAAATTTGCCGGATAGTCCACATTGAATGTACTGTAGATGTCCTCCAATGTGGTACCCGCAGCCAGCGGCGCGGCGTACACCTCTGTATAGTTGGCTTTGTCCACGGTTCGGCCAGCAGCCTGCAGGCGGTCGTAGGGCTCAAAACGGTAATCACGGGTGGAATCCTCATTGCGCAGCTGGTAAATGGAAAAGCTGTCCTGCTGCGGTGCTTCAAAGCCTGCCGTTGCGTATTCCTCTACGGTCATTCCGGCAGCAGCCGCTTCCTGCGCGATCTCGGCCTGCACCTGTGCCTTGTAATCCTGCAAGCTCTGGTCAAAGTCAGCCAGCTTGGGCGGTTCCGGCAAGTTATACTGGCCTTGGTTAAGCAGCGGGCGGCAGTCATGCACATAGGCCACAACAGCGTTGTAATAGGCAGTCTGTTCCGGCGAAGCGTTCTGCCCCTCCTGCAAAGCGGTGGTGGCCGTCTGCTCCATGGCCGAAAGGTTGCAATGTTGTTTGAGGTACGGGATAAACTCGGTCAGCACCATTTCGCGCTCTGCCTTGTCCTGCTCCCACGCTTCCGGGCCTTTGTTGTGCAGAACAAAATTCTTCCAATTTTCATCTTTAGTGTAGTATTCGTGGTAGTTCTGGATACCTGTCTCTCTCTGAGGCGGGGCGGCAGCTTTCGAAGAAATACGATGCGGATTATTTCCGGGAGCTTGCGCCCTGTCTGGACAGCATCTCCGAAGAGGATGCGGAGTGTACCATCCGCACCATCGGGACATTCTATCAAGTTATGTGCGAAAGGAGAACTTCTCTTGAAAAGCGACAAGAGCGATTTCGCGCAGGGCAGCATCCCGAAAAAGCTGGCCCTCTTTATGCTGCCCATTCTGGGCGCGCTGGTGCTGCAGGCCGCCTACGGTGCGGTAGACCTGCTGGTGGTGGGTCGTTTCGGAACCACCTCGGGTCTTTCCGCTGTCTCCACCGGCAGTCAGGTGCTCAACCTCGTGACCTTTGTAGTGACCCAGTTTGCAATGGGCATCACCGTCCTCATCGCCCGCTATCTGGGCGAAAAGCACCCCGAGTACATCGGGCAGGTCGTCGTCGGCGGCACTGTGGTGTCCGCCATCACCGCGGCGGCGCAGGCTGTCAGCGTCGTGTGCGCTGTGGCGATGCTGCTGAAAAAACATCTGCCTTTCCAGCTCAAAAAGACTGATTTCCGTCTCAACCTCCAGTGCCGCAAGTTCCTGGACATTGGCCTGCCGCTGGCTTTGCAGGAGTTTCTGACGCAGGTTTCTTTTCTGGCGCTCTGCGCCTTCGTCAACCGTCTGGGTCATGGTGCAGGGACCCTTCGGGTCCGCCTGCCGATGGCTTACATCATGAACATCCAGCCCAACGCCAGCCTGACCATGACCGGTCTGGCCGCGCCCACTTCTATCGCTGTGGGCATCGTGCTGAATGTCTGCTTCTTCCTCTATCTTGAGAGGAAAGAGAAAAATCCGAAGGTGTAAAAGGAAACCGGCTGGTGTGAATGACATCAGCCGGCTTTTGCTATGGTCTGGCAAAACAAAAAGCCCAGCGTATTTTCGTACGCTGAGCATTTTTGGTGGGCGCGGGTGGATTACGCAAGCCGCGCATCTAAAAAGGCCCCGCAGGGGCCTTTTTGCCGCCGGGACGTATAGCGGCGGCCGATGCTGTTCGAATCCACCCTTGCGGCGCTTTACAAACTTCCAGATAAAACAGAAACTCCAGTGTCATTACAACACTGGAGTTCTTGGTGGAGCGAAGCAACCTAAATCCGAACCATTGCCCTCTGGGGCATCTTTGGCGGCGATTTCATCGAAAGTGATGGTTTTTGTGCCGTCTTTGTAGTTGAACGTAATCAAAACTTTTTCATCATAGAGATAAACAGCATTCACGAACGTATTGATAAGCGTTTCCCGGTGGCTTTTTACGTTCGGGTCGAGTTTGCGGAACCGGGTCAGCCAGAACCGAATTTGATTTTCGCTTAACCGTGGCCGAGCGATTTTTTCTTCGGCGATCCGAACCTCAAGTTCTTTCTGCTGGGCTTCCAGCTTTTCCAAACGCGATTTAGTGGAGTTTGTCAGCACACCTGCTTGGATGGCGTTCAGCATATTTTCAATGCCGTTCTCTACCTCACGCATCTGCTTTTCCAGTAAAGGGAGCGTGGTGTTTTCCTGATCCTGCAACTCCATCACTTCCGCAACGATGGCATCAATCACGGCATCGTCCTGAATCAGCTTCATGGTTTCAGCTATGACCAAATCTTCCAGCCACTCTTTACGGACGGTCTTTTTCTTGCAGGTCTTGAAACGCTTAGCAGTAGAGCACTTATAATAATGATGAACGACCTTGTTCCGGCCTGTGCCACACTCACCGAACATCATCGCACCGCACATTCCGCAGAACAGCTTGGTGGTGAGCAGGTAATCGTCCTCGGCCTTGTGGCGGGCAGGAGCGCGGCTGTTCTTCTTGATTTTTTGCTGCACTTCTTCAAACAAGTCCTTGTCCACGATGGCTGGGATGCTGTCGGGCATCACAATGTCCTTGAAGTGGTTTTCTCCGATGTAACGTTTGTTCGTCAACAGCTTCTGAACACTGTTGTAGGTGAACTTCTGGTTGCGGTTGGTAGTCACACCACTGTCGTTCAGCCAGTTCATCAGTTCCTTCATGGTCGCACCATCGTTGTACCGCTGAAAGGCTTCTACCACAAAGGGAGCTTTCAGCGGGTCGACTTGAAAGAACTTCTCCTCATCCACCTTAAAACCAATGGGAATCGTGCCGCCGTTGTACTTCCCCTTCAGAACATTCTCAGTCATGCCGCGCACGACCTTTTCAGAAAGTTCTGCGGAATAGTATTCAGCCATGCCGGTGAGCATACTCTTGACCATGATACCCGCAGGGCTGTCCGAAATAGGCTCCGTGGCAGATACCAGCTTGACATGATTCCTCTCTAACTGGTACTCATAGTGCGCTGAATCGTAACGGTTTCGGGCAAAACGGTCAAGTTTCCAGACCAGCACGATATCAAACAACCGCTTTTCGCTGTCCTTGATCATCTGCTGGAAGTCCGGGCGGTTGTCGGTTTTGGCGGAAAGGGCACGGTCAATGTAGTGTTTGACCACAGTGATGCCGTTCTTTTCGGCATAAGCCGTGCATTCCCGGATCTGGCCTTCGATGGATTCCTCACGCTGGTTGTCGCTGGAATAGCGGGCATAGATCACGGCGGTCATGCAAACACCCCTTTCACTTCATTCTCCGCAGACGGCGCACAAAGTCGGATGCACTGTACAGCACACGCGCCACCGACACGGCATCCTCGCCCACAATGTAGAACACCGAGTAGTTATCCACCAGCATCTGCCGCAGCCCTTGGGTGCGCTCCGGCTCGCTTTCCACCAGCGCACAGCGTTCCGGCAGGATGTTCAGCGACTGGATGGCTTCTGCAATGCGGTTATACTGCCCCATAGCCGTGTCAGGTTCCAGCAGACGGTCAGCAATGTAGCTGTAAATCTGCTCCATATCACTGAGGGCTGCATGGGAAATTTTCACGTCATACTGCTTCATCTGTGCTGTTCCCTGAACTGTGCGAATGCGCTTGCAGCATCCACGGTATCACCGTTCTGAATCTCCTTAATGCCCACCTGCAAGGCTGCATGAAGTTGGTCATCGGTCATGGTGTCAGCGTTCAGTGCCGCAGGAACCTTCGGCAGGGATAGCGAGAACGGAATGCCGCCCGTCAGCGTGATTTGGCGCAGGTACATATCAATGGCTGTTGCCATCGGGATGCCGAGCTGCTTCAACACATCCTCGGCTTGCTGCTTAACGGTGGGGTTGACACGAAGATTGAGTGTCATCGTTTTTTCCATGGTTATCACCTCGGCCTCATTGTAACGTATTTTGCGTTGCAAATCAATAATTCCCAAACTTATAATTAAATTTCTCCATATTGCACAACATAACTTCAGGTTCTCCGACTTCTAAAATTTTGCTTCATACCAATACCAATGTGCTGCAATTCGTTCAGTATATTGTGTATTATCACCTTCTGATTCTGCCCACGACCATCCATTTCCACTTTTTACAAACTCAACCGGAACATCTTGAAAGCCATGTGGTTCATCATCTTCAGAATAGTAAAAGCCCTTATATGTAGTACTCGGAATGAGCCCGAAAGAGCCTGTACAAAATTCCACCATATCATCTGCGTAATAATATACTTTCCATCCATTCCACTCTAGCGGTCCCATTGGATGTTCTTCTATCACTTTCCGCGCATAGTTTGTCAGCTCATCCTGATTTCGCAGTACATAAGACTGGATGGATTTTTTGCTAAATGGCCGAACAATCAACGCCGTAGCTACAGCAATACACCCTAGTGCGGTCAAAAGTCCAATGCAAATTCTTTTCATGTTTTTCTCCAGTCAACTGAAAACATATCACGCTGTAAGAACTATGATATCGCAGACTTTACTTTAGCGTGTGTACAATATGCAGTGCCATATCTGCATTTTCTTTGTCTACAAATATCTCTGTGATATACTTTGGTTTTATACCTAGAGTTCCAATTCTTGCCTGATCGAACGTATTACGCCGATTGACATCTTTAGTTTTGCAATAGAACTTGATTCCCGCAGCCGCCAACGCATCCGTGATGCGACTGCCTTGGTAGGGATCAGAAACGGTTGCGACTTGCGATTTGAAAAACTGCTCTAGCATAAAAGGATCTCCTATATACACTCTAAAAGAAATCTCTTGCGTTTCTTACTGGAATAACGAAATTTAAGCCCAATTTATTTCGTTTGCCTACAAAATTTTTCAAAATCGTATAGCTGCACATAAATTCATGGAAAATTTGTTGCATAATCACAGTTTTGTTTATCTGCATCGCTATTGAGGACGAATACGGCAATACTCCAACGCAGCGGGCGGAACTGGACTGGCTGCTCTACAACAAGCCCTTGGAATACGCCCAGCTTGTACTGGGTGGTGAAATTGAGCATTATCTCTCGCTTGGCTGTGACCATGGCAGGTTAGAAGATTGACCTTTAATTAAAATATTCCAAACAGACCAACAGCCCTCTACTTGCAGTCGTTGCAAATAGAGGGCTCATGGTTAGTTAGTAGTTCAACCTATTATGGTAACCATCTGAAAATACTGATACTGGTATTCATCTTCTAATACCGCCTGCATTTCTTCCATGTATAGCGGGTCTTTCAACAGTTTGGGATGAAATGCTCGCTCTCTCCAGAGTCGGACTCCAATTTCGGGAAAAAAATATTCCGTTCCCAGTTGCAAGTCCTTTTCGTTGCAAATAACGTTGTCCTTTTTCATTAAGCTATCAATAATACACTCGGCGGCTGTATTAAACATATCCATCCCGAACAATTTTATTGATGCCACTTTAGACAAATCACGCTGGATGCCGATTTCAGCAGCTTTTCCGTTCCGATACTGCACAAGAAAGAACGAATCATTATCCATATATCGTCCGGTTATCAAATTAGGGTCATCGGTTTCCGCACAACATTCCATTTGCATTGCTTCATCAGAAGAATTCGACCACTGTTTCTTCATTTGTAGAAGAGCATTTTCTAATTCATCTGATGTCATGCCTAATTTTAATTGTCCAATTCCAATATGTGGTTCAATAATTATCTCTTTCATAACAAAACCTTATACCAAAAAGTGAGCCATACAAATGCAGCAGTTGCACATATCATCAGAACCAGTAGTATCGTACTTGCAAGTTTTTTCTCAATGGAAACTTTCTGATTTTCGCACAAGACAATTTGCTGAAGATTGTGAAATTCGGCTTCGCTGACATTTCCATTTAACGCTTTCCATGTATTGCGGCGTTCTGTAACCAGCAAGAAATCAGACAGCATTTCCATAAAAATGACGGCGAAAAATGCCAGAGAAAAGAACCACATACCGCTCCATTGGCTTGCTGTCAAAGTATCTCGGAGCGTTGCCGGTTTCAAGGACTGTACCGCAATGACATAAAGTACGGTACTTTGTTCACAGTTGTTCTCCTTAATCTGCTGGCACCTATACACCGTTATTCCCATCATGTCTAAAAGCGAATTGATTTTGCAATTTCCAATGCCTGGCTTTCCGACACAGAACTTGCTTCAAGTTCAATTGCAACAAAGCATTCTTTCTCGTTATCATAAGCGAGAACGCCTAAATTGTTTACTGGTTCTGAATTTGCACCATCTTGAAAAATTACCGTTGTAAGTGCAGTCGTTCCGCGTTCCGTGGTTTGTATCACATCGTATTTATTATCCGTGTCAAACCTGTAAACCGATCCTAGCCGAAGTGCGGAGTAAACAATCTGCACGGAATCTCTATCACCTTCATATGGTTCATAGGTACTGTATCCAACCGCGCCAACCAACACATGATTTTTGTCATAAATATCATATACTGGATAAGACGGATTCAGGCTTGCAAGAGCAAGTGGTTTATTTTCAGCACGTTGCGTTTGTTCTCTCTTTTGAATTTTCCACCCTTGCGGAAGTTCGATTGAAATAACACTGCTCGCTTGTCCTAATTCTTCAGTTTGAAATTCAATTTGCCGATTTGGTTTCTCCTTGTTTTCAGCTTGTTCTCCTAAAATATCTGATGCGATTTGTCCATATTCTTTATCAGTAGTGATGGATTCCAGATACTGATAAAGCGTATTTCTTTCTTCATCCGATCCTCTATAGGGAAGCTCTGTTTTTATGCCGGATAAAACAAGCTGCTGAAAGTCTTTATCATTCATCAGTTTGTCATATTTCAACACATACAGTGTGTCTTGAGGGAATTTGATAAGACGATTTGTCAACACCGAAAAGCAATCTTCTGTATACCCACCATCCGATTCTTTAAGCTTTTGCAGTATTTGGCTTGTGCTGGCGTTTTCAAGATTAGATAAAAATTCCTGCTCGCTTGTCACCGATGTCGATATAAGAGAGTTCATAGAAGTTGAAGAGGATACTTTTGTTGCGCAAGCTGACAATCCTATGATTGTCGCAACCGAAATTGCAATGAAGCTCCTTTTCATATAGAGCATACACCTCCCGTTTGTTTCCATCAGAAGCTTTTACTTAGACAACGCAGCAACCAACACATTTGTTGCAAGATTTCCCAAATTTGTTTACTTAAACAAAAATCCATCCTCACATTTGTGCTCATCTACAAATATCTAGGCATTTTTCTGTTAACAAATACTTTCTGCAACCTTCATCAACTCATCCAATGAACCATCGCCCATAATTGTGCAGGAAACACCAGCATCCTCCCAAACCAAAATATAACAGGTGACCTGCCCCGGAATCTCACTTGTTCCAAGTGTTGCTTCCTTATCTCCAATCTTTACAGTTGTATAAACGGTATGTTCATTATCGAATGTTTCAATCTGTCCGTATGCGGTTATAATTGAACAATCCACAAAATAGATTTCTCCGGCAGCATTAACATACGCATGAGAGAATGTTTCCTTTTTATCATAGCCTTGCGTATAGTCACGCCAAAATCCGACTTGTACATAATGTTCACTATACGCATCGGGAAGCTGCTCTAATGGTTCTCCCTCAACTTTATAAGTGACTTGCATCTCAATTGGTAAGAACTTCTGAATCATCGTATAGACTGTCTTGCGGAAGTCTGCGCTTACTGCAAGCGCACCGAGAGTTAAAATTACCAGCGTCAGGGCTGCAACAAGCACCCGTTTCAGCACAGGGCGGCGTTTATGCAATGCCGCTTGCAGGCGAGCATCCCATCGGGAAGTATCCGGGTAGCGTTCCTTAAGCTGTGCTGGAGTTGGCAGTTCGTCCAGTTCTTTTTGTGCATCTGCACGGAGTGCCATCATCAATGCAGCGTCAAAAGAAACTTCTGTCCGCTCACTCATGGCTGTTTAGCTCCTTCCACAATAGTTTTCTTCCACGGAAAAGCCGCATCCGAACCACTTCATCCGTCAGTCCAAGCGATTCGGCAATCTCCCGGTTGGTGTAGCCCATTGCTAAAAGGTGCAGTGGGTCACGGTACATCGGTTTCATCTGTCCAATCAATTCTGTCAGGTGTTGGATGTTATCGGTGCTGACTACTGCATCGTCCGGCACCGGGGCATCGTCTGGTGCGTCCGGGACTTCTTCCAGCGGTTCTTCTCGCTGCTTGCGAAGCATATCGTATGCACGGCTTCTACTACAACTAACGAGATAAGCGGCGAGTTCGTGACAGTTTTCTCGATGAATTTTAGAAAAATTTTTGGCAACGTACAAAAACACTTCTTGCAGTACGTCTTCTGCCAGATACGAATCGCCCATAATTTTGTAAGCGGTATGGTAGACCAGCCGCTTGTAGGTATTATATACATCTATAAATTGTTCTTCGCTGCTCCGGTCATCCAGAACTGCCAGATACATTGCCAGCATTTTCGCCCACATCCCTCTTATCGGGAGGAATTATGTCAATTTGACACAATTCCTCTCTGCCCATTCAGATAAACCACCACGGCAGTTCCAGCCACAGGTTATCCACGGCCTGTTCCTCCGTCTTTTTGGCGCGGCTTTTTGTCAGGTGAAAGTATATCGCCGTGCCGATCAAAGGATGTTCCTCGCCATCGGTGAAGCCATAGCGGTACAGCAGATAGGTCTGCTCCCGTTGGGTCAGCCGTTTCAGGCCATCGTACAGCTCCCGGCGCGATTCCTGTTCCTCTATAATGCTCTGCGGCTGCATGGCATAAGGATCGGCTATGGCTTCGATGCGCCGCAGCTGCTCTTCTCCCGGCAGAACATCATCCAGCGAAACGCGCTGGTAGCAGATACCGTCCTTATCCTCCGTCACCATCCGCTGCTCAAAAGCGGCAAAGGCATCCCGCACCATGTCCATCATGGCGTTGCGGATGGCAGGAGCCGCATAGGTCAGGAACTTCATGCCACAGGCTGCATCAAACTTCGACACAGCTTTCCATAAGCCCAGATTGCCCGCCTGTCTCAAATCGTCCGTGTCAAGGTTCAAGCCAGACTGTGCCAGATTCATGCTGCGGAAAAGGTCATTTGCCACCTTGCCAATAAAGGACTTGTTGTTTTCGATCAGGCTGTCCAGTGCTGCGGCATCGCCTTTCTGTGCCAGCGCACAAAGCCGTTCATTCGTCTGCTTCATGGGCGTTTTCCTGCTCTGCGGCAGACTGCAAGATTCCCAACAGACCGCTTCGCAGCTGTTCCAGTGCTTCCGGCGTGGCTCCTTCCATACCCGAAACGCTGTCCAACATTGCATCCGTCAACTGCTCTGCCGTAATCGTTGGGTGCTGCACATCCTGCCCTTTGGTCAATTCGGTGAACATCTTCTCTGCCACTTTCTTGCTCATGGCTTCCTGTTCGGCGTAATGGCTCCCGATACCCTTTTTGATTTCCTTGACCGTTGCCATGAAGTACATCTCAATGTCATCAAGGTCACCTTGGTATACTGGCTTTCTCCGAAGGCTGATGTCCTTTGCGGCTTTGGCTGCTTCCGGGGTCTTGACCCTTGTACGCAGCAGGGTGCTCAATGTCGTGAGCATGGCGTTCTGTGCTGCGATGCCGGAAGCAAAGGTATCATCAAAATACTGCGATATGCGGTAAGTAAGCTCTGCGAAGCGAGCGTTTTCCAACAGCAGGTTGACCACCTCTGTATTGACACGCCCTGTGTAGAGGTTCCTTGCGGCTTCAACGGACAAGCCCAGTTCGGCAATGTCGTAGTCGTAGTTCTTGCGGTCAGGGATGTTGGTTTCTCACAGCAGGAAATCCGTGGACACTTTGAACAGCCTTGTAATCTTTAGCACCTGCTCATGGGTCAGGTTCCTTTCGCACCACTAATAAAACGGCTGATGGTGCTCTTGGAGCAGCCGATCTCCTTGGCAAGCTCTGGTTGGTTGATGTTGTGCTCTTTCATCAAGTCCGCAAGACGGACGTTGGATGGTGCAGGCAGATATTCCTGTGCCATGAAGTCGGACCTCCTTTTTGAGCTTTTTCCTCATTATAATACGCTCTGCCGTTTTGTTCAATATACGGTTTTCTCTCCGCCCTTGCTGTTGCAACTCTGCAACCAGTAAGGGCTTTTTTCTTTTTCCGTTGCAGTTCTGCCGCTTTTTCGCCCTTTCTGCAAAATTTTCCGTATATTCAGGCAGGAAGCAAAAAACACCAGAGTTCCCACTTTGGGGTCTCTGTTGCAGTACATAACATCTACCTGCCCGGTGGCCGCAGGGTGCGGGGTTTTGTAGGCATCGAGCCGCTTGTCCACCCCTGTCCGTAAAAAGTGCATTTTTTCACGGAAGAAGTTCGTACAACCTGTACGGTCTGTACTTGTACGCATCTGTACGGCGAATTGAAGAAAATTAAAACGAATTGTCGTTTATATTTCAAATTTCCGTACGTCGTACGAACCGTACAGGTTATTTGAAGTCCGTACGCAATTTTTTCAGATGCGTACGGAGCAATCAAGTTCGCATTGTGCGAACTTGATTGTAACTCTCCCGCAGGAGACGTTTTCCCTCGTTCCCCCTCGAAGAGCCCACTACACTTTGCAGACCACAGGGATGAAAGTGTCATAGTGGGTTATTACACTTCCGGGGAAGTGCATCTCCGTCCCCGTCGCCTTCCTCTGAACCCCGAAAGGAGGGATGCCCTTTGGCAAGAAACGATGGCGTTGACCGCACCAGTGTCCGAAATCTCACCGTTTCGGACAAGGCCGTTGGCAACACCCAGCAGCACAATGAGCGTGAAAAGGACAGCTATCGGAACCCCGATATTATCCCCCAGCGCGCTGCATGGAACGTCCACTTCAAAAAGCCTGCCGCCAGTTATACCGACCTGTTCGCCCAGATGGAAACCAACGGCACGATCTCCACCCGTGGTTTGAAGCCGGATGCCACCCACTACTGCGAACTTGTCTTTGATGTCAACTCGGCCTACTTTGACAACCACGGCGGCTATGAGTTCGCCAAGCAGTTCTATGAGGATGCCTACAAAGCAGCCGTTCAAATCGTGGGCGGTGAGCAGTATATTCTCTCGGCTGTCATGCACGCCGATGAGATCAACCGCGCCATGACCGAAGCATTAGGCCAGGAGGTCTACCACTACCATCTTCATGTGGTCTATGTGCCTGTGGTGGAAAAGCAAATTCTCTGGTCGAAACGCTGCAAGGACAAGGCACTGGTCGGCACCGTCAAGGAGACTGTCATGCAGGTCAGCCGGAGCAAGAAGTGGGCATCCAAGCCCCTGCTGGACGATGCCGGAAAGCCCGTCCTGCAAAAGAATGGCAAACCAGTCCTGAAGAAGTCATACAGCATCCTGCAAGACGATTTCTTCCACTATATGCGCAACGCCGGGTACACCGATGTAGAACGTGGTGAGCACGGCAGCACCGAAGAACACCTGACCGTCACCCAGTTCAAAGTTCAACGGGAGCAGGAACGGCTGGACAGCCTGACCGCCCAGATTGACCAGAAAGAGCAGCACCTCACCCAAACCAACAAAACCCTCTCCAAGACCGAAAAGGAACTTGCCGCTGTGCAGAAAAAGGCCACGCTCACAAAAGAAGCCCTCATTCATGCGCGTGATCTGGATTATATCGGCAAGCGCACCTTTCTCGGCAACTACTCGCTGACCGAAGAAGAATTTTCCAAACTGAAAAAACAGGCTGACCACGGCTATATGATGGACGTGGAGAACCGCCGCCTGAAAGAAGAACTTTCCACCGCCAAGAAGGAAGCCATTCATTGGAGCAACAAGTACCACGACCTGTGGTACGATGTAAAGCCCTATCTGGATGCTCTCCACCGTGCTCCTGAACTGGTGCGTGGCTTTCTGGAAAAGATTCTTGCCCCCAAGCAGGAGCACACCATGAATGTGCCGCAGCAAAACCGTAAGCGTGGTCAGGATATGGAACTTTGATTTTCGGAGGATACCATTTGAACAAAAAGAAGAAGTCAAACAAATCCGGCTACCCGGATGAAGCAATCAAAACCCTTGCACGTTGCTTTTATCCCTCCATGGTTGAGTTTTTCAACAGCGAGGAAGGCCAGCGTGAATATGAGGAATGGCTGAAAGAGCAGGAAGCTCTACAAGCCTTGCCTGTTGCAGCATAAAAACAGCAGGACGCTCCCAGTAAAGGGAACGCCCTGCCTTATATAGATGTGTCTCACCGAGGTGTGTCCAGTTGGGCACACCTCTTATTTTTTTGCCCTTAATCTTCTAGCCCATGGCTTCCAGCCACATTCTTCAAATATTTCTCCGGGTCACCGTTCAGAATCAAATCTGCATAGCCCAGCGGATCGTTGTAGATGAGGTAGTCCAGTTCCGTCCTCTGCGCCATGGTCACGTCCAATTCATCCTCGACCCCAGTGCAGTCAATGGAGATCATTCTCCCATCTTGGAGAGTCAACTCCACACACCCGGTATCCATGTTAAACTTGCAGGCTCTTGCATCGTACTTTATAATCACATCCTCCAAATCTTGTTAGTGGCTTACGGTCTATGACAAGGTATCGGGATTTTGCGCCGTCCACGGGAGCCTTCGTTGTTGTACCCGAAGAAAACGAAAAATCCGAACCCTTCTCCAATCGGAAACAGGTTCGGATTTTTCTTGTTTGGTGGGCGCGGGTGGATTCGAACCACCGAAGCTGAAAAGCAGCAGATTTACAGTCTGTCCCCATTGGCCACTCGGGAACACGCCCATATACAGTTTTTTGCAGTCACGGACTGCCTGTATATATTACCACTTGGGGGCGTATTTGTCAACTGCTTTTTACAGCTTTTTCAGAAAAGAAGCTGACCGCACGGCTCAGTCGCGGGGACGGCCATAGCGGTGGACTTTTTTGGAGGAATGGCGGGTGTGGGGGGAGTTGAGCAGGACCCACGCCACATAGATGATGGCGCAGATGGCGCTGACGACGAGCACTACCTTGAGGTAGAGGCTGCCGAAGAACTCCTGCAGCTTCGAGAAAGAGTAGAGCAGGCTGCTCCGGCTCACGTCCTGCCCGGCGATGAGGTTGACCATGCCGATGGTCTCGCCGGCCAGCTTCAGCTCCACGGTGCCGACAATATCGCCCTGCTGGATGGGGGCGCAGACATAGTCGGGCAGATGGAAGTATTTCTGAGTCACGGTGCCGTCGCCCGAAGAGGGCAGCAGGGTCATCATGCTGTTGTCGGGGTAGAGCTTGAGGGTGTCAGTGTCGGAGGAATACTTCACGGGGATCTCTGCCAGAGCAAGGTCGGTATCCAGCGCAGGCTGGATGGAAAAGCTCTGGAACACCCAGTCGATGAGGCGGGTCGTCTCATAGAGGGCCGGGCGGCGGTTGGCGTAGCCGTAGGTGTCACAGGTGTCGGGGCTCTGCATGATGCAGAAGATATAGGTGGAGCCGTCCTGATTGGTCCACGAAACATAGCTCTGGTCGCCGTGGTCGTTTTTGTAGGCCATCACATCGCACATGCCGCCCTGCATAGACTTGCGGTAGAAGCTGCCGCCGCTGGTTTTGTTGAGGGCGACGTTCTGGTTCAGCAGCACGAAACTCTTGGTGTGCTTTTCCTTGGCGGGCATGGTGAAGGCGGGGGCCGACGAGATGTCCACGAAGGCGTCAAAGCTCATCAGATACCGCAGGATGAGGTACATATCCACGGCGGTGGTCACGTTGCCGCTGTCGAGGCCGCAGGCATCCGTCCAGGTGCTGCCGGTGGTGCCGATGCGCTGGGAGAGGGTGTTCATCTGGCTCACCCAGCCTGCGAGGTCGCCGCCCGAAAGACTATAGGCGAGGCCCATCGCGGCCTCGTTGGCGTTGCGCAGAAGCATGGCGTAGACGGCTTCCCGGTAGGTGAAGGTCTCATTGGAGCGCATATCGGCATTGTCACTGTTGTGGACATAATCCGAGATGGCGAAGGGCATCTGGAAGGTGTTGTCGAGCTGGTCGGCGTAATTCGTCAGCAGCAGCGCGATGGTCATATATTTGGTCAGGCCCCCGGCAGGCACCTGACGGGAGCTGTCCTTGTCGTAGACGATGATGTTGGTGTCGGTGTTGACGATGTAGGCGCTCTTGGCCTGCACCTCGTAAAAGAGGCTGGGGTCGAACATGGCCGAAGCCGGCGCGCACAGGCAGCTCAGCAGCAGGATAAGGCTCAGAAATAGGGTGACGATACGTTTCATGTGGACATTTTCCTCAAAAAGCGATAATATATTAGAGTATCGGACAAAATGTGCTGTCCGTTCTTACGGGACAAAACAGGCTCAGCGAAGGGCCTTATACTTTATAATAACAGGTTTGGCGGAGCGTGACAAGGCTTTTGGGGCGATTTCACACTCCGCAAAAGGAGGCAAAGGATGGTATATCTTACGGGCGACACCCACGGCGAGCTGGACCGCTTCAAAGACGGGGAGCTGCGCCGGGCCGGCAAGGGCGATTTCGTCGTTGTGCTGGGCGATTTCGGCTTCGTGTGGGACGGCAGCAAGGCCGAGCAGAAGAATCTGGACTGGCTGCGCAAGCGGCCTTATACCATCCTTTTCCTCGATGGCAGCCACGAGAACTATGACCTGCTGGAACAGTACTCCACCGAGGAGCGGTTCGGCGGGCTGGTGCAGCCGCTGGGCGGCAATGTGTACCACGTCTGCCGGGGCAGCGTACTGGAGCTGGAAGGGAAGAAGTACCTCTGCTTCGGCGGAGCGGAAAGCCCGGACAAGGAGGAGCGGGAAGCCCACGTCAACTGGTGGCCGCAGGAGATGCCCTCGGACGAGGAATACGCCCGCTGCGAGGCCGCGCTGGAAGCGAACGGCTGGCAGGTAGATTATGTGCTGACCCACGACGCGCCAAGCAAGTTTCTGGATTTTAGTGTGCTGGCAGAGGGCGAGAATAACCGGCTGCACCTCTTCCTCGACAAGGTCGTCATGAAAACGACTTACGAGAAATGGTTCTTCGGCTGCCATCACAAGGATGTGCAGCTCTCTACCAAGAGCCGCTGCCTCTTCTGCGATGTAGTGAGCATCGGCGAGAAGAAGCCGTGGTGGAAGAGAAGATAACGAAAAAGGACTGCCCGCGGGCAGTCCTTTTTTGTTACTCAATTCATTGCACCGGCTTTGTCGAACATCTGCTCCACCTGACGGGCCAGCAGGGCGTGTTCGGGCCGCTCGAGAAGCGGGTCTTCGGCCAGCAGGGCCGCAGCCTCGCTCTGGGCCGCGTGGAGGGTGCGGGTGTCGTTCATCAAATCGGCGATCTGCAAGGTCGGCAGACCGTGCTGGCGGCTTCCGAAGAAGTCGCCGGGGCCGCGGGTCTCGAGGTCGTACTGCGCCACGGCGAAGCCGTCTGAGGTGGAGCAGAGGAACTTGAGCCGCTTCTGCACCGACTCCGATGCATTGTCGCTGACGAGGAAGCACCAGCTCTCCGCCGCGCCGCGTCCCACACGCCCGCGCAGCTGGTGCAGTGCGCTCAGGCCGTACCGCTCGGCGTTTTCGATGACCATGACCGTCGCATTCGGCACGTCCACGCCGACTTCGATGACGGTGGTGGACACGAGGGCGTCCAGACGTCCGGATTTGAAGTCGTCCATCACCTCGGCCTTTTCCTTCGGCTTGAGCTTGCCGTGCATCAGGCCCACCCGGCGGTCCGGCAGATAGGCTTTTGCGATGTCCTCATAGTAGCTCTTGACGGCGTTCAGGCCGCTGCCGCCCGCGTCCTCGATGGCAGGGCAGACGATATACGCCTGTCGTCCGGAATCGATTTCTCTATCAAGGAAGCCGTAGAGGTCAGCCCGCTTTTTGCCGGTGATGCAGCGGGTCTTGACGGGCTTGCGGCCCGGCGGCAGCTCGTCGAGGATGGAGATGTCGAGGTCGCCGTACATCAGCAGCCCCAGCGTCCGGGGGATGGGGGTGGCGCTCATGACCAGCAGGTGGGGGTTCGCGGCCTTTTCGGCCAGCAGGCCACGCTGGCGCACACCGAAGCGGTGCTGTTCGTCCACGACGGCCAGACCCAGCCGGGCGAACTCCACGCCCTCGCTGAGGATGGCGTGGGTGCCCACGATGAGGTCGGCCTCGTCGTCCCGGATGGCGGCGAGGGTGGTGCGCCGTGCGGCGGCCTTCATGCCGCCGGTGAGCAGGGCTACCCGCATCCCGAAGGGGGAGAGCAGGCGGTTCAGGTTCTCGGCGTGCTGGCCGGCCAGGATCTCGGTGGGGGCCAGCAGTGCGGCCTGATACCCGGCCCGGATGCAGGCCCAGATGGCCGCAGCGGCCACCAGCGTTTTGCCGCTGCCCACGTCGCCCTGCAAAAGGCGGTTCATGGACGTTTCGCCCGACATATCGGTCAGGATCTCTTCCACAGCCCGCCGCTGTGCGCCGGTGGGGGAGAAGGGCAGGGACTCCCAGAACGGGGAGGCGTCGGCCTTCTTCATCGGCGCGCCGGTGGAGGCCGCGCCGTGGTTCTTCATCCGCCCGATACCCAGTTGTAAGACCAGAAGCTCTTCGTAGATGAGCCGCCGCCGCGCCGCAAAGGCTTCCTCCTCGGTGGCGGGGCAGTGGATGGCCCGGACGGCGTCGGCCTTGGAGAGCAGGCGGTATTTTTTCAGCATCTCGGGGGGCAGCGGGTCGGGCAGAAGCTCCGCGTGGGGGAGGAGCTGGCGGACGCACTTGGCGATGGCGCTGCTGGTCAGACCCTCGGTCTGGGGGTAGACGGCCTCGAAAGGCGACGACTTCACCTGCGCGTCGGTGCGCACCTGCGGGTTGACCATCTGACGGCGGAGCATCCCGCCCGTCACGATGCCCTGAAAATAGTATTCCTGCCCCAGCTCCAGCTTCTGGGCGGCGTATGGATTATTGAACCACGTGATCTCGAGGCTGGATACATCGTCTCCGGCGGTGATGCGCTCCATCCGCCGCCCGCCCGGCAGGATGCGCCCGCCGGGCTTTGCAAACACTTCGGCCTTCACGACGCACTCGGTGTCGGCGGGGGCCTCGGCGATGGAGTAGGGCTTTGAAAAATCCAGATACCGGCGGGGATAGTGGCAGAGCAAGTCGCTGAGGGTCAGGATGCCCAGCTTCTCGAACCGCTCGGCGGTCTTGGGGCCGACGCCCTTGAGATAGCGTACCGGGGTGTCCGGCGTGAGGGTGGTGTGAAGTTCGGCAGGCATGGCGCGGCCTCCTTTCAGGGAAAGTGATAGTATGCCCATTGTATCACGGCAGAGGGCAAAAGAAAAGCGCCCCGCCGGAGCGGAGCGCATGAATCAGATTGCGAATCGTCGAAAAGTGTGTTATTCTATATTCATGGATGGGTTATTCTGTCCTGAAAGGTGCTGTCTGCAAATGCAGGTGGTCAGACTTCCTCCTGACATCGTCCGGAGGAGGCCAACTTTGTCGTCCTCCGGACATTTTGAGTGATAGTTCATGATGAATGTTTAAGGAGGAGTCTTTATGACGGATCTGAATCTTGTACTTGTACTTCTGGGCCTTCTGGCTACAGTGATCATTGGTGTCATTCAGGTGACATGGATGATCGCGAGGGATGTCTTTCGGGACAAGCCGAGCACAAAACATAATTCCGATGACTGACAAAGAAAATGACCGCCCCAGACTTCCCAACCTGAGCGGTCATTTCTTTGATTTGCTAGGAGGGAGCTGACCATTTTGCAGGACAGCACCTTTCTTGCTTTCATTATATACGTTTTATCGAGGATTGTCAAGCGTTCAAACCTTACTATCTTCCTTGAACAGCCCTTTGAACCCTTCCCAGAGGGAAACGACCCGGGGCCGGGGCAGAAAGTAGTTGACCAGCATGGCGCTGACGGCGGTCTTGATGGTGCGCCAGCCCACATGGAGCCGGAAATCTTTGCGCGGGAACTCTGGCATGGGTCTGTATCCTCCGCTAGACTCTTAGCCGTTTCCTTGCTGACTCTTTCAGCGTAGCACAGAGCGAAGAGGGGAGACAAGCTTTTCCCGATAAGTAGATTATTTAACGAGCAAAACAACAAAAAATCCCGGATGCCTCAGCACCCGGGAATCTTTTGGAGGTGACGACCAGATTTGAACTGGTGGATGAGGGTTTTGCAGACCCTTGCCTTACCACTTGGCCACGTCACCATATTCGGAGCAACTGCTGCTGCTCCATTTGGAGCGGCCGACGAGGCTCGAACTCGCTACCTCCACCTTGGCAAGGTGGCGCTCTACCAGATGAGCTACGGCCGCATATTCGGTGCATTTATCCTCGCACCCTCCCGAGCGATTCTCTCGAATTTCGGGGTCCCCGCGAAAGCTGCGAAGCAAGATTTTGTGGGGAAGAGGAGAAAGTCTGGCGTTCATCACAGCAGTCTTGCTTGCAAGACTGCACGATGAACAGCAGGACTTTCGACGAAGCGACCCGGATCGGGCTCGAACCGACGACCCCCAGCGTGACAGGCTGGTGCTCTAACCAACTGAGCTACCGGGCCATACTGGAACAACTGTTGCTGCTCCATTATGGAGCGGCCGACGAGGCTCGAACTCGCTACCTCCACCTTGGCAAGGTGGCGCTCTACCAGATGAGCTACGGCCGCATATTGGAAACCCTGCTGGGTCTCCTGACTGGTGCCTCCGATCGGAATCGAACCAATGACACGGGGATTTTCAGTCCCCTGCTCTACCGACTGAGCTACAGAGGCGCACCGGACGATGATTATTATACCTGAAATTTCGATTTTGTAAAGGGGTAAATGCAAAATTTTTTGAGAATTTTTGAACTTTCTTTATTTTGCCCGTGTTATCGTCTAAAATAAGACTGACTTTTCTGACGCTTTTTGCGGGCGGCAGACAGGGAAAGACTATTTGACATCTTCAACAACCTATGGTTTAATAAATAAGAATGAAAAGAATCGCTTTTCTCCCGCTGTGGGAATCTATACCTATATATAGCAAAAGCGTTTGAGACGGCCCCGCTGCAAGAACATTCCGGGGCCGGGAGGAGCAGCATGGCAAGAAAACAGGAATATGGCAACGAAAGCATCACTTCGCTGAAGGGTGCCGACCGTGTGCGCAAGCGCCCGGCCGTCATCTTCGGCTCGGACGGCGTGGAGGGCTGCGCCCACTCCATCTTTGAGATCGTCTCCAACTCCATCGACGAGGCCCGCGACGGCCACGGCGACACCATCAACGTCACCCGCTGCAAGGATGGCAGCGTCATCGTCGAGGACTTTGGCCGCGGTATGCCCGTGGACTGGAACAAGGGGGAAGAGCGCTACAACTGGGAGTTGCTGTTCTGTGAGATGTACGCAGGCGGCAAGTACGGCGAGGGCGAGGACAACTATGAATTCAGCCTCGGTCTGAACGGTCTGGGCCTCTGCGCCACCCAGTACGCTTCGGCATGGATGACCGCCGACATCTACCGGGACGGCTTCCACTACCACCTCGACTTCCAGAAGGGCGAGAATGTGGGCGGCCTGCACAAAGAGCCCTACAAGGGCCGCCGCACCGGCAGCATCATCCACTGGAAGCCGGACGATGAGGTCTTTACCGACATCGACGTCCCCGGCAGCTACTATAAAGATGTCCTCCGCCGTCAGGCTGTCGTCAACGCGGGCCTGACCCTCAACTTTACCGACGAAAAGGAGAAAGACCCCGCCACCGGCAAGCCGTGGAAGGAGAGCTGGTGCTATGAGCACGGCATCGCCGACTATGTGGCTGAGACGGCGGGCGAGGACAGCCTGACCCCGGTGTTCAGCTGTGAGAGCGAAGCCACCGGCCGTGACCGCGAAGACCAGCCCGACTATAAGGTAAAGATGAGCGCGGCGTTCTGCTTCTCCAACAAGGTGCAGCTGCTGGAATACTACCACAACTCGTCCTGGCTGGAGCATGGCGGCAGCCCCGAGCACGCCGTCCGCACGGCCTTCGTCTACCAGATCAACAAGTACCTGAAGGAGAAAAACCTCTACAAAAAGGGCGAGAGTGCCATCAGCTTTCAGGATGTGCAGGACTGTCTGGTCTACGTTTCGTCCAGCTTCTCCACCCGCACCAGCTATGAGAACCAGACCAAAAAGGCCATCACCAACAAGTTCGTCTCTCAGGCCATGACCGACTTCCTCAAGCACTATCTGGAAGTCTACTTCCTCGAAAAGCCCGACGAGGCCCAGAAGATCTGTCAGCAGGTGCTGGTGAACAAGCAGAGCCGTGAGCACGCCGAAAAAACGCGCCAGAGCATCAAAAAGACCCTCTCGACCCAAATCGACCTCGCAAACCGGGTGCAGAAGTTCGTGGACTGCCGCACCAAGGACGCCTCCCGCCGTGAGCTGTATATCGTCGAGGGCGATTCGGCTATGGGTGCCGTCAAGACCAGCCGCGACAGTGAATATCAGGCCATCATGCCCATCCGCGGCAAGATCCTGAACTGCCTCAAGGCCGACTATGCCCGCATCTTCAAGTCGGACGTCATTGTGGACCTCATCAAGGTCATGGGCTGCGGCGTGGAGCTGGGCGGCAAGCACAACAAGGAGCTTGCCACCTTCAACCTCGACAATCTCCGCTTCAATAAAATCGTCATCTGTACCGATGCCGACGTGGACGGCTACCAGATCCGCACACTGGTTCTGACCATGCTCTACCGCCTGACCCCCACCCTCATCAACGAGGGCTACGTCTATATCGCGGAGTCGCCGCTGTACGAGATCACCACGAAAGACCGCACCTATTTCGCCTACACCGAGCCCGAGAAGGCCACCTTCCTCGAGGAGATCGGCGATAAGAAATACACCATCCAGCGCTCGAAAGGTCTGGGCGAGAACGACCCCGAGATGATGTGGCTGACCACCATGAACCCCGAGAGCCGCCGCCTCATCAAGGTGATGCCCACCGATGTGGAGCGCACCGCGCAGGTGTTCGACATCCTGCTGGGCGACAACCTCGCAGGCCGCAAGGAGCATATCGCCCAGCACGGCGCAGAGTATCTGGACGATCTGGATGTGTCTTAAAGAGGATTTACAATGGCAAAAAAATCGAGCAAAAAAACCGCAAAGCCTGTCCGCCCCCAGCTGGGCGAGGGCGTTGAGATACTGAACGCCGGCAGTGTGCTGGAAGACCCCATCACCCGCACGCTGGAAACGAACTATATGCCCTACGCCATGAGCGTCATCGTCAGCCGCGCCCTGCCGGAGATCGACGGCTTCAAGCCCGCCCACCGCAAGCTGCTGTATACGATGTATGAGATGGGCCTTATCAAGGGCGCGCGCACCAAGTCGGCGAACATCGTGGGCAGCACCATGCACCTGAACCCCCACGGCGACGCCGCCATCTATGACACCATGGTGCGGATGGGCCGGGGCAACGAGAGCCTGCTGGTGCCGTTCGTGGACAGCAAGGGCAACTTCGGCAAAGCCTACAGCCGCGATATGTCCTGTGCCGCGGCCCGCTACACCGAGGCAAAGCTGGAAAGCGTCTGCGAAGAGCTGTTCCGGGACATCGACAAGGAGACGGTGGACTTCGTCCCCAACTACGACGGCACCACCACCGAACCGACCCTTCTGCCCGTGACCTTCCCGACCATTCTGGCCAACAACACGCTGGGCATCGCCGTCGGCATGGCCTGCAACATCTGCTCCTTCAATCTGGCAGAGCTGTGCAGCACCACCATCGCCCTGATGAAGGATGCAAAGCACGACATCTCCACCACCATGCCCGCCCCGGACTTCGTGGGCGGCGGCCAGATCCTCTACGACGAAGCCCAGATGCGGGACATCTTCGAGAATGGCCGCGGCAGCGTGAAGGTGCGCGCCCGCTACGCCGCCGTGCCGGGCGAGAACATGATCGAGATCACCCAGATACCGCCCACCACCACGGTGGAGGCCATCATGGACAAGATCGCCGAGCTGGTCAAGGCGGGCAAGATCAAAGAGATCAGCGATATGCGGGACGAGACTGATTTGAACGGCCTCAAGCTCACCCTCGACCTCAAGCGCGGCGTGGACGCCGAAAAGCTGATGGCCAAGCTCTTCAAGGCCACCCCGCTGGAAGACAGCTTCAGCTGCAACTTCAACATCCTTGTCTCGGGCCAGCCCCGGGTCATGGGCGTGCGGGAAATTTTGCAGGAGTGGACGGCCTTCCGGATGGAATGCGTCCGCCGCCGCACTTACTATGACCTCCACGGCAAGGAAAAGCGCCTCCACCTGCTCAAGGGTCTGGCGGCGATTTTGATGGACATCGACAAGGCCATCCACATCATCCGCACCACGGAGGAGGAGACGGAAGTCGTCCCCAACCTGATGATCGGCTTTGGCATCGACGAGGTGCAGGCCGACTATGTGGCCGAGATCAAGCTGCGCCACCTCAACCGGGAATATATCCTCAAGCGCACCGGCGAGATCGAGCAGCTGGAAGCCGACATCGCCGATTTGAACGACATCCTCGCAAAGCCTGCCCGCATCCGCAAGATCATCATGAAGGAATTGGCCGACGTGGCAAAGAAGTACGGCCAGCCCCGCCGCAGCGAGATCCTCTACGACCTGCCCGAGGAAGAGGGCGGCGCCGAGGAAGAGGCCGTGCCGGACTACCCCGTCACCGTCTTCTTCACCCGTGAGGGCTATCTGAAGAAGATCCCGCCCCAGAGCCTGCGCACGGCCGGTGCGCACAAGCTCAAGGAGGGCGACGAGATCGTCCGGCAGGTGGAGACGCGGAACAACGTGGAAGCGCTCTTCTTCACCGACAAACAGCAGGTGTATAAGGCGCGTCTGGCCGAGCTGGAAGACGGCAAGGTGGCCCAGATGGGCATCTATCTGCCGGGCCGTTTGGGCATGGACGAGGGCGAGAACATCCTCGACATGGTCATTACCACCGACTACGGCGGCCATATGCTCTTCTTCTTTGCCAGCGGCAAATGCGCAAAGATCCCGCTCAGCTCCTACGCCACCAAGCAGAACCGCCGCAAGCTGCTGAAAGCCTACTGCGACAAAGAGCCGCTGGCGACTATGTTCTTCCTGCCCGAGGAGACGGAGCTGGCCATCCGCACCAGCGCGGGACGGATGCTTCTGGTCGGCACGGCGCAGATCGCTGCAAAGACCACCCGCGACAGTCAGGGCGTGGCGGTCGTGACCCTGAAAAAGAACCAGACCATCGCCTCCGTCGTCCCGGCGGATACGCTGGAACTGGCGGACCCCCACCGCTACCGCGTCCGCAGCCTGCCGGCCACCGGCGCCCTCGTCCGCGCGGAGGATGAAGGGGAGCAGATGACGATGCTGTGATTTTTGCGCCTGCCAAAGCCTCTCCCTTTGGGAGAGGTGGCATTGCGAAGCAATGACGGAGA